>Ga0208938_1000015_pt1 | contig 259728 bp, 253 predicted proteins | sample AD_UKC125_MetaG_FD_184434 | JGI IMG/M metagenome (GOLD analysis project Ga0208938, IMG submission 184434) | Active sludge microbial communities of municipal wastewater-treating anaerobic digesters from USA - AD_UKC125_MetaG (SPAdes) (version 2) | ecosystem: Engineered > Bioreactor > Anaerobic...
TAAAGCAGGAACAGTGGCCGAATGTCGCAGGAATCGCGGCCGGATGTGACAGGAATCCTGCCCGGATGTCACAGGATTAGTGCCCGGATACGGCGAGAGGGCTGGCCGGATGGCGCAGGAATACTCATCTTGACTTGGGTGAGCTGAAAATATATTTATTGGCTATTTTGTATTTATTAATTTCCTGAATATAATGCTGATTTAATGAATTGATCTGTTCTTTAAGTGCATTTAACTCGGTAATATCCCTTACATTAGCTACTACTCCATGCGATGTGCCATTATCATCAATTATTGGATTGGCAGTAATAATAACATTTTTGCCCGATTTCAATTGCTGAACAATGGTCGCCGCTTGTTTTGTCTCAGCAACCTCCTTGATTAGCCGTGGATCAAACAAGTCGCTTTCTAGTTCATTTATATTCTTTCCGATTACATCTGACTCAGATACTCCAGCTAAATTAAGATATGATTCATTAGCTTTTATGATGTTACCCTGGTGATCAGTAACAAAGATCCCGTCAAAAGAGCATTCAATAATAGCATTAACCCTCTGCATTAATTCTTGGGTTGATTTTAACTTCGCTGACAGCATTTCTATCTCCGATATGTCCTGGATCACTTCAACGGCTCCTATGATTTGTCCATTTTCTAAAATAGGGGATCGATTACAAAGATAAGATCTATTGTTATACATTTCCATAACCCCATATTCATGCTCCGCTCTTTCAATGATTCGAAATAACCGGCATTGGGGTAAGACAGCTTGAATACGCTGTCCTAAAATATCGTCTTTTTTTACGCCGAATATTGCTTCAGCGGCCGGATTAATAACCTTTATTATGCCTTCTTCATTAATACTGATGATACCAGCACGTATAGAAGAGATCACAGTATCCAAAGTGTTCCGAATGTTTACTACCGACTTATAATAAGCTCTTATAGTGTCGGATAGTGTAACAATGCCCACCAGTTTATCTTGATCAATTACTGGAAGGCTGCTTACATTCCATGTTATTAACTTTTGCACTTCTGTGTCAGGACTAATAGTGATTATATCCCTTTTCATTATTTCCCGAGCAGGAGCTTTTAGATCAATGTTTTGGGCAATAAGACGCAATACATGAGCACGGGTAATCAAGCCTCTGACGCATCTATTTTTATCTACAATAGGAATACCATCGATTTTTTCTTTGACAATCATCTCAATAACATTCTGTAACGATTCGTCCTCATGCGCTGTTGGGGGATCAGGTCTCATAAATCTACATACCGTACTGGCATCCATATTTCCATCCTCCCTTATAAACGCTTTTTCGGCACCATTCGTCAACTTTCTTTGCCGTCAATATATACTAACTACTTTCTAAATTGCAAGTTTTATTCCAGCATGGTTTGGGTCAGATTTAGCAGGGCAAGTCAGCACGACAGGCCTGTTCAGTTGATTTAGCCCTGGATTTACTGCAGTCTGACGTCGAGGTACTATGGGCAGTCTGCAAATGGCATGATTATTGCAATAATAATTGCCGACAGTTATCCAATGCATGCTCTGGGGTGACAAGGATTAATTTTCCAGAAGCCTCATGGTTGCAAAAACATTGAAGAGAGGTGCAGTGAATGGCTCTTAAGACTCCTCAACAATATCTGGATGATCTGAGGAAAATGAACATTGAACTTTACATGTTCGGGGAAAGGATAGAGAACTATGTGGATCACCCGATAATCAGACCATCTATTAATTCCATGGCTATGACCTACAAACTGGCTCTTGATCCTGAATATGAAGACATTATGACCGCTACCTCAAACTTGACCGGCAAGAAAATCAATCGTTTTACCCATCTGCACCAGAGCACTGAAGACCTTGTCAAAAAAGTGAAAATGCAGAGATTGCTGGGAATGAAGACCGGCAGCTGTTTTCAAAGATGTGTGGGCATGGATGCCTTTAATGCTGTGTACAGCACTACTTATGAAATAGACCAGGCTTACGGTACCGAGTATCATAAACGGTTTATCAAATACATGGAATACGTACAGGAAAATGACTTGGCCGTGGATGGATGTATGACTGATGCCCGTGGTGATCGTTCCAAATCTCCCAGCCAGCAGCCCGATCCGGATGCTTACCTGCATGTGGTGGAAAGAAGAGAAGACGGAATTGTGGTCCGGGGATGCAAATTACACCAGACGGGAATGATCAATTCTCATGAAATCCTTGTTATGCCCAACAACAGTTTAAAAGAAAATGAGAAGGAATGGGCGGTATGCTTTGCTATTCCCTTGGATACTCCGGGAATGCTTTATGTTTACGGCAGACAAGCCAGTGATACCCGCAAATTGGAAGGAGGTAGCATCGATGTAGGTAATGTCAACTTTGGCGGACAAGAGGTAATGGCTATATTCAACGATGTGTTTGTCCCCTGGGAAAGAGTATTCATGGATGGGGAAACAGACTTCACCACCATTTTGGTTGAACGTTTCGCCGGATATCACCGTCAGAGTTATGGCGGATGCAAAGTGGGCGTAGGTGATGCTTTGATAGGTGCCGCTCAGGCTATTGCCGATTACCAGGGAGTGGCCAAGGCTTCTCATATTAAAGACAAGATTATTGAAATGTGCCACCTCAATGAAACCCTGTATGCCTGCGGAATTGCTTGTTCTTCGGAAGGCAGAAAAACCGCGGCGGGAAATTACTTGATTGACCTGTTGCTGGCAAATATATGCAAGCAGAATGTCACCCGCTTCCCCTATGAGATCGCCAGGATAGCCCAGGATATAGCTGGCGGATACGTTGGTACCATGCCTTCAGAAAAAGATTTTGCCCATCCTAAAATAGGGCCCTTGGTTAAGAAATATTCTACCGCCAGAAGTGATATTCCGGCAGAACACCGCCAGAGAATGCTGCGATTAATCGAGAATATAACCCAGGGCGCTGCGGCAGTAGGGTACTTGACGGAATCCATGCATGGTGCCGGGTCACCTCAAGCCCAGCGGATTATGATTTCTCGGTTGGTCAATCTTGAGCAACGCAAAGAACAGGCAGAAATCCTCTGCGGAATTAGGGAAAACCCGGATTTGGACTGGTAGTTATCCCGCTGAGCATGTCAAAGATGCGATAGAGGGAATGATTTCGACAAGTAACATCATTTTAGTATGGGAGGTTAAAATAATGGACGTTAAAACTATATGTGTTGTCGGAGCAGGAACTATGGGACATCAGATAGCTCTACAGGCAGCAGTGTCAGGGTTTACCGTTTATTGTACTGACGTTAAGGCTGAGGCATTACAGAAAGCCCAGGATTTTGCGGACAAATGGCTAAATGGCCGCGTAGAAAAAGGCAAAATGTCGGCAGAAGAGGTTGCTGCTGTAAAAAGCCGCCTTAACTTTACCGGCAGTTTGGAAACGGCTGCCAAGAATGCTGATCTGGTAATAGAAGCAGCCATTGAAATACTGGAAATAAAGCGGCAGATTTTTACCCAGTTGGATAGGATTTGTCCGCCCCATACCATTTTGGCCACCAACAGTTCTTATATAGTTAGCTCCAAAATTGCCGATGCCACCAACCGCCCAGACAAAGTATTGAACATGCATTGGTTTAATCCTGCCCTGGTAATGAAACTGATTGAAGTGGTAAAAGGCCCCCATACCTCGGAAGAAACCGTGCAGACAGTATTGGAAGTAAGCCGTGCTTTAGGAAAAGTACCTACCCGGGTCAATAAAGAGATCTATGGCTTTGTATGTAATCGAATTTTCAGCGCTATTACCAAGGAAGCCTGTTATCTGTTGGATCAGGGTATTGCTTCCATCGAAGATATTGACAATGCTGTGCGCAACGGATTAGGTCATCCCATGGGCCCCCTGGAGTTGCTGGATCTTACCGGAATTGACCTGGAATATAACGTATTAATGGAAAGGTTCCGGGAAACTGGAGATCCCAAGGACAAACCCAGCCCGGCACTGGTGGAGAGATATGCTCTTGGTAAATATGGACGCAAAACCGGCAGTGGTTTCTATGAGTATATATCCAAGTAGATTATGAGACGTGATTCAACGGAGGTCCAATTATGTATTATGAATTCATTTCGATAAAAATCCAAGAGGAAACAGCGATAGTCTACTTGGACAGACCTAAAGCTCTGAATGCCTTAAATAAAGCCATGGTAATGGAATTGGATAAAGCTTTTGATAAAATGGCTGCCGATCCCAATATCAAATCAGTGGTTATAACAGGGGTAAAGAACTTTGCCGCAGGAGCAGACATATCCAACATGGTTAACCTGAGTCCGGAAGAAGCTAAAGATTTTTCCTTCTGGCGGACATTTAACAAAATAGAGGAATTTCCCAAACCGGTGATTGCTGCTATACATGGCTTCGCCTTAGGAGGCGGCTTGGAACTGGCTTTGGCTTGCGATATCAGGATAGCTGCTCCCGATGCCAAATTGGGTTTTCCGGAAATAAATCTGGGCATATTCCCCGGCGCGGGCGGAACCCAGCGCCTGCCCCGCCTGATCGGTCCATCTCGAGCCAAACAGCTGATTTTCTCTGGGCAAATTATTAATATTGATAAAGCCAAGGAATACGGTTTAGTAGATATGGTGGTAGAAGATCCCTTGGCGGAAGCTCTTAAACTGGCCGGCAAGTTTGCCGAAAAATCTCCAATAGCTTTAAAACTAGCCAAACAATGTATAAATCATGCCCAGGAAGCTGAGCAGAAGCAAGGTATTGAATTTGAAGCTTTGGCTTGGGCCAGTTGTTTTGCCACTGAAGATCAGAAAGAAGGCATGCAGGCTTTTTTGGAAAAACGCAAAGCAGTTTTTAAAGGTAAGTAACGAAAGGGGAAAGGGTTAATGCAGACTAAAGAAGTTGTAATCGTAAGCGGTGCTCGTACAGCCATTGGCAACTTTATGGGCGCACTGGAACAGTTCAGCCCAGTTGATCTAGGTATTTTTGCCCTAAATGGTGCCCTGGAAAAAGCAGGTATTAAAGGAGAAATGGTGGAGTCCATTGTATGCGGTCATGTGGGACAGGCCTCCTGTCCGGGGAATAGCGCCCGGCTGATAGGCCTGGGGTGCGGTATGCCCTTTGATTCTGCCGCAGTTACCGTTCACCAGCAATGCCCTTCTTCCTTGCGGGCCGCCGAAATATGTGCCCAGGAAATAATGCTGGGAAAAGTGGAAATCGGTGCTGTAGTGGGAGTGGAGAGCCAGACCAATACCCCTTATATCCTGCAGAGAGCCAGAAAGGGCTATCGCCTGGGTGACGGGGAAGTAATTCAGGATGGCTTAATGCTGGGCGGTCTGATTTGTCCCTTCAACGGGTATCACATGGGGGTAACCGCAGAAAATATTGCAGAAATGTATGGTATAACCCGGGAAGAGCAGGATGAACTGGCCGTAATGAGTAACAAGAGAGCCTGTAAGGCCATTAAAGAAGGTTTGTTCAAAGATGAAATAGTGCCAATTGAAATAAAATCCAAAAAAGGCACTATAATTTTTGACACTGATGAACACCCGAGAGAAGATGCCAGTATGGAACTGTTCTCAAAACTGCCGCCGGTATTCAAAAAAGGCGGAACAGTAACTGCTGCCAATGCTTCCAGCTTGAATGATGCCGCTTCGGCCTTAATTATGATGTCTGCGGAAAAAGCCAAGGAATTGGGGATTAAGCCCCTAGCTCGGGTGGTATCTTCCGCTACCGGAGGCGTGGATCCAAAAATCATGGGTATGGGAGTAGTTCCCGCCGTAAGACGGGCCTTAAAATTTGCTGGTTTAGAGCAGAAAGACATTGACTATTGGGAGATCAATGAAGCCTTTGCTGCTCAATTCCTGGGAGTAAACCGGGAACTTAAGTTAAGCCTGGATATTGTTAATGCAGTAGGCTCAGGAATATCCCTCGGTCACCCGGTGGGCGCAACGGGAGCCCGATTGTTGGTGACCGGTATCAATGAATTGAAGCGCAGGGGCGGCAGATATCTCTGTGCATCCCTCTGTGCCAGCGGCGGCCCGGGAGTTGCTATGATCGTTGAAAATATCAAATAAAAGTCAGGGCAACACCACTGGTGATTAAATATTATAGGTTTATGGCAGGGAGAATTGGCTGCAACTCCCTAGCGCCCCCCTTATTTCGGCAGGGAGAATTGTTTGCAGCTCCCTGCCACCCCCTTTCTTTTTTGGGTAAATCGTCAAAGTTCCTTAATAAACATAACAGTTAACATGCGAAAATAAATAGACCTGCATACATAGTTATACGCGTGCCCGGTAATACTCTACAAATAATGCAGCGGAGCCTGCCAAAGCTCCGCTTTTTTTTGACGCCAGGTTATGAAACCCCCAGCTTATCTTTCCAAATATAAACAAGCCCTGTCCACCATCAGAGCTGATCAGCTACTGTCTGGCGGTGCAGGTAGTCACTGCCGGCAATTATGGACAGCATCTGGGCGTCCCGCAGGAATTTTTCCGCTGGATGTCCCACCAGAAATCCCATGCGTCCTACCAGGTCAACCGCCTGGGAGGTAACCTGCTGGGCAACTTGGGTAGCATACAGCTTGGCCATAGTAGAAGTGCGGGAATAATTGCCTTCCTGGTCAATATGGTAGGCAGCCCTGGCTACTGACAGCCGAGCAGCATCTATGTGGGCGCTCATATCCGCCAGAGCGGTAGCAAAATAAGCATTGGCGGTGGTATTCTTGCCCAGGAGATCCTTTTCTCTGGCCAGATTGCGCACCAGCTCATAAGCCGCCCGGGCAATTCCCACACCGATAGCGCCGACTAAAGCCAGATTACGGTCAAAGGTCTGCAGCAGCAGGAAATATCCTCCTCCCGGCCGGCCCAGGCGATATTCTTCCGGTACGGCAACATTTTTGAACTGCAGTCTTACTGTATGAGCCGATCGCATGCCGATTTTCATCACCGGTTCTACAACAGTTATCCCCGGAGTATTAGCTGGGACCACCACAAACTGCAGCCGTGATTTACGACGTGAATCGCTGTCCCGGGCCAGCAGTACCATGAAATCAGCCATGGCTCCATTCAGGATATAGTCCTTGCTGCCATTGATAACTGCCTGGTTGCCTTCCAAATGTATGGTGGTAGAAATGCGGGTTATATCTTCTGGGATGGGTCCCTTTTGTTTCAGGTCTGTTTCGCTGGCAACGTCGTTGATCACGGGACTGGCCAAGTGGGGTTCCTTCTGAGTCATTAAGGGAAGAAATTTTTCCTGTAAGGATTTGCTGCCCGCTACCAGCAAAGGGGTTAAAGCATAGTTGTTGGCGACTACAATAGCCGCAGCCCCGGCACAGCCAGCAGCCAGCTCTTCCACTACAGCAGCAGTAGCCATCATGGATAATCCCCTGCCGCCATAGCTTTTGGGAATAGTTGGTGCCAAAAGATTGCGTTCCGCCAAAAGAGCGGGAATAACCCAGTCCGGTTCTTTGTCTCCTATCATATCCAGATAATAACCCCGCTGAGCGATTTGAGTGGAAGCAAGTTCGCGCACTTCCATTACCAGTTCCCGGTCACTATCACTTAATAATGACAAAGCCATAGCACGTCTCCTTCCTTGAGTCTACAATTGAGAAGCCAGCAAGCACCTATGAAACTGCTCACTGCCATCCACAATAGACAGCATTTTGGCGTCACGCAGGTATTTTTCGGCTTTATTGCCGCTGACATAAGCCTGTCCCCCTACAATCTCCATGGCACGCCAGGTAATGTTCTGAGCCGCCTCACTGGCTATTATCTTAGCCTGGGGCGAAGTGAGGGTGTAGTCGAGTCCCTGGTCAATATTCCAGCAGGCCTGGTGAACACTGAGGCGAGCAGCATTTAGCTGACTGGCCATATTTACAAGGCTGTGACTTACGGCACTCTCCTCGAATACCGGATGTTCTGAAATCATTCTTTCCTTGGATATTTCCAGGGCATGCTGGTAGGCTGCCCGGGCTACTCCTACACACACTGCGCCAACAAAAGGCACATTCCGGTAAAGACATTCTTTGAATATCTCCAGCCCCTGGGCAGGTGTGCCGATCATATGATGGGGTTCAGCTATAAGGTCGTTGAAGTGGACTTCCGCGGTGCTGCAATAACGCAGGCCCAGTTTGTGGCGGGTATTCCCCAGGGAAAGTCCCGGAGTGTCCATGGGCAGCACTATTATCTGCAAGCCGCCGGGCTCACTGCTGCCGCTGCTTTTGTATTCTACCATGGTGGTCATGAACTTGGCGGCAGCGGCATTCATGACATAATCCTTGCTGCCGTTGACGACAGTTTGATTAGCCTCATTAACTTCCCCTTTTATGGAAGAACCGCGTATGGATACTCTTTCCGTCTGCAGCAGGAAATCCAGATTAACTCCCGTATCCACCATGGCTATGGCTCCCAGACCGGTTTTCCCGTTGGCCATCAAGGGCAGGTACCGGTCTCGCTGTTCCTGGGTGCCTGCCACCATCAGGGGGCTGATAGCATGGAGATTGGCTGCCACAGCAATGGCCACCCCTGCACAGCCTGCGGCAATTTCTTCCAAAATCATAGCGGTAACCAGATTGCTCAATCCTCTCCCGCCATACTCAGGCGGCAGGTTGGGAGCCAGCAGATTGTGTTCAGCCAGCACTTCCAGCGCCGAACTATCGAAAAATTCGTTCCCATGGGTATCATAGGTCATTGCCTGAGGAGCAATTCGCCGGGCAACCAAATCCCGGGTAAAAAACACTAATTCTTTATCTGCCGGCGAAATGGTATCACGGAACATTTACCTGTCCTCCTTAACCTTCCTGAATTGTATGGCGTGATTTCTGCCAGATTATATAGTCCATTACCGATCTTCTCTGCTCCCGGGGTAAATCGTACAAAGCATTGACTATCTGCAGCAATTCTGGCTCATCAATGGTGGTGTCCGTCGGATTCGGCTGTTTTGCTGGTTCGTTATTGCTCTCCAGAAAATACTCAATGGGCTTGTTAAGTATTTCTGCTATGTTTTCCAGCTGAGTAAGGTAGATACGGCGCTTGCCCTTCTCATAATTGGACAGCGTAGATTGGGCACATCCCAGCATGCTGGCCAGCTGTTCCTGGCTTAACCCAGCCTCCTCACGGGCTTGTTGAAGTTTGCGTCCAATTTCCTTGCTACCCATGATTTTCCCCTTTCCAGTTACTCATAGCTTTAATATTGCTACTGCACGGTTTTGGCTAATGTCATTCACAATCGTTTCTGCAAATTGACCGCACAGGTTATAAATGGAGGAAAATTCAACCTCAATATAATTATCACTTAATCCAGTACACATTGCTGCCTGGCATGATTCTACTAAAACCGTCAGCTTTTTACCAATCATTTTCTTTAAAAATGCCTGGTGTTTCTGTTCAGCCAGATCCAGCAAAATGCTGCTGCGCTCATTCTTGACTCTCTCATCCACCTGATCCGGGAATGATGCTGCCGGTGTTCCGGGCCGCGGCGAGTACTTGAAAACATGGAGATCCAGCAAAGGCAAGTCCTGCAGCAGCTGAAAAGTTGCTGCAAAATCTTCCTCGGTTTCCCCTGGAAAACCTACCATCACATCTGCGGCCAACCCGATATCCGGAACCAGTTCGGCTGTTTCCAGTACCCGGCGGCGGTATTCCTCCCGGTTGTAACGGCGCCCCATCCGCTTTAACACCTTATCGCTTCCGCTTTGCAGCGGTATATGCAGGTGCCGGCATAAACGGGGCTCGTTCCTCATTAATTCTATAAGCTGATCACTTATTTCCCTCAGTTCAATAGAACTCAGGCGAATCCGGTATTCTCCGCCTACCTCTTCCAGAATTTTCTTTACCAGCCTATCCAGGGTCCAGCCAGGCATGGCCTTGCCGTACTGGCCGGTGTGAATACCGGTTAATACGATTTCCCGGTAACCCATTGCTATCAGCTGCTTAAATTCTTTAACCACCAGATCAGGGTCCTTGCTGCGTTCCGGGCCACGGGTATAAGGAACAATGCAATAAGTACAAAAACTCTGGCAGCCATCCTGAATTTTAACAAAGGCCCGGGTTCGCTCATGGTGAAGGTGGTAATACACCGGTTCCAGGGGATCCTGACTGCTGATAGGTTCTCTAATCAATCCCCCGTTGGTCAGCAGCTCATCCTGGGAGTCGATAATCTCGGCTATCCGGTGTTTGTCCCGGTTGCCGACTACCAAATTAACCCCTTTCATACTGGCGAGTTTTTCCGGTTCAAGTTCCGCCAGGCATCCGGTTACTACCACCGTAGCTTCCGGATTGGTTCTTAAGGCCCGCCGGATGACCGCTCGCGATTTGCGATCACTCACATGAGTTACCGTACAGGTGTTAATTATATATAAATCGGCTGGCTGCGAAAAATCAACCACCTGGTAGCCCTTTTGAATCAGTTCGTCCTTTATCTGTTCAGTTTCCACCTGGTTTACTTTGCACCCCAGAGTATGAAAGGCTACCCTTTTCATATGCACCTCCACATTTCGACAAGGAGATTTTAACCCAAATCTCCCAATTCATAAAGAATAATACCAGCCGCTATCAAGCCAGCTGTTTCCGTTCTCAGAATCCGGGGTCCCAAACCTGCCAGCAAAACCCCTTTTTCCCGGGCCAGTGCCGCTTCTCGTTTTGAAAATCCGCCTTCCGGGCCTACCATAAGATACCAGGGCTGTTCCTGCCTGGGCAGCAGTTCATTCTGCAGTACCTGCTTCAAAGTACACTTCTGTTCGCCTTCGTAGAGCATCAGAATTGGCTGGCTGGCATGCTGCTCCAGAAATGACTCCATGTTTACCAGGGGAAAAACTGGAGGAACATAATTGCGATGGCATTGCTTGCAAGCCTGCCGGGAAATTTCCTGCCAGCGTTCCTGGCGCTGCTGCCGCTTGGGACCTTCCAACTGCACTACTGTATGTTCGGTTATGACGGGATGTATACTGTCAATTCCTATCTCTACAGCTTTCTGGATGATAGTATCCATTTTTTCGCCTTTAGCTATTCCCTGTACCAGCGCCAGTTTAAACGGTGATTCCCGGTCCCGGAATTCCCGGTCCAGTATTTGCCCTTTCAAGGAACCCGAAGAACCGCGCTCCAGCAATTGCACCCGGTATTCCCAGCCCCTTCCGTCAAACACGGTGACGATTTCTCCCGGACGCAGCCGCAGAACCCGTTCAATATGCCGGGATTCAGCCGGGGAAAAATGCACCTGCTGGTCGGCAATATCCTCAGGATTTACAAAAAAGCGGTGCAAAGTTGTCCACCCCTTTCGCACCACTTGCCATGCTTATAATTTGCGGGCAGCTACTCCGATCCAGTCCACATCAGTGAGCAGCTGCTCTATCTCAAATCCATGGTTGTCCAATCGCTTTTTAACACCCGGCCAGCGGCTGTCCACAATTCCCGATCCGAAAAACCAGCCTCCCGGGGGAAGAACTTGAGCGGCAACAGGAACCAACTGGGCCACTACCTCGGCAGTTATGTTGGCCAATATGATCTGGGGGGAAAAATTGCTCAAAGCTGAGACAATATCTCCTGATTCCACTTGAATAATCTCTTCCAGGCCGTTCAGTTTAACATTTTCCCGGGCAATGCGTACCGCCACATCGTCAATATCCATGGCGTATACTTTAGCCGCTCCCAGCTTGGCAGCAGCAATAGACAGGATGCCCGAACCGCACCCGGCATCTACTACCGTTTCTCCTCCCTTAAGGTACTGCTCAATAAAGATCAGGCAGAACCGGGTGGAAGCATGAATTCCTGTACCAAAGGCCATACCCGGATCAATATCAATTACCACTTCTCCGGCTGCAGGATGATAGGCTTCCCAGGAGGGCTTTATTACCAAACGCTGCCCTACTTTAAAGGTATGGTAGTATTTCTTCCAGGACTGTTCCCATTCCTCATCATTTACCTCATTAACATATACCTTGCACCGGGAATTAAACTGTCTCTCTACCTCTTTGAGCCGGTTGCTCAGCTCTTCCATAACCTGTCGTTCATCGGGAAAATACGCTTTGACAACTATAAAGTCATGACCCAGCACATCGCCGGATATGCTTTCCGGGTTCCATTGATCCCGGCTTACATACTGGCGGGCTGCCTGGGGATCTTCTATTACAACACCGCCAGTGCCCAGCTGATGAAAAATACCCGCCACAGGTTCCAGGCAGATACCGGAGGTGAGAACTGAAATTTCCTTCCACTTCATGCTGTTACACCTTTCTAGCCCATAGCGTCCCTGAATTTACCGAATAAACCCTTGCTGGAGGAGTTCTCTTCTTCTTCATGGAAGCGGCTGAGCAATTCTTTCTGACGTTTAGTGAGTTTTTTGGGGATGCTGACCTGTACGATCACCTTCAGATCACCCTGTCGCTGGCTGTGCAGACTGGGTGCTCCTTTGCCTCGCACCACAAAAACCTCTCCGGGCTGAGTTCCTTCCGGAATATGCAATTCGTGACTGGCCCCTCCCGGCAAGTCTATCTTCACCGTATCTCCTAAAGCAGCCTGCACAAAGTCGATGGTTACCTGGGTTATCAAGGTAGTGCCATCCCGTTTGAACCGGGGGTGTTCCCGAACAATCAGGGTAATATACAGATCTCCCGGTGGCCCTCCTCTTAAGCCCTGTTCGCCCTCGCCCTGCAGGCGAATCCGGGATCCGGTATCAACTCCCGGTGGAATTTTAACGCTAATAGTGCGAGCCTTTTTCACCTGTCCTGTACCACGGCACTTGCTGCAGGGCTTCTCAATAACTTTGCCTTCCCCATTACAGCGGCTGCAGGTGCGTATCGTTTCGAACCGGCCAAAAGGTGTGGATTGAGCAGTGCGGACCTGGCCGCTGCCTTTGCAGGTGGGACAGGTAGTAACCTCTGATCCAGGCTGTGCTCCGGTACCCTGGCAGTGCTCACATTTTTCCACCCGGGATATCTGGATATCCTTCTCCACCCCGAACAAAGCATCTTCAAAACTTATTTCCATACGGATCTCCCGATCTGCACCGCGCTGGGGCCGGTTACGCTGGCGCGCCCGGCTGGTTCCCGTACCAAAGATCATATCAAACAGATCACCAAATCCGGTGCCCAGATCGTCGAAATCAAATCCGCCGAAGCCACCTCCGAAACCGCCGAATCCGCCCCCAAAACCGCCGGCACCTCGGGTGGGATCAAAGGCATCATGGCCAAAGCGGTCGTAGGCAGCTCTTTTCTGGGGATCGCTGAGTATTTCGTAAGCCTCGGATATTTCTTTGAATTTTTCGCTGGCATTAGGGTCGTCGCGATTTACGTCAGGGTGGTATTTGCGCGCCAGTTGACGGTAAGCCTTTTTTATTTCGTCAGCACTGGCTTGCCGTGAAACACCTAATATCTCATAAAGATCCCGCTTAGACATAATATTCCACCCTCCAGATTAGACAGGGTAAACCCGGAAACCGAGGCTTCCGGGTTTTGTTAGCCCTTCCAGTTCATTATATTTCATTTTGACGTTTAAGGCGCGCTTTTTAATCATCCTCAGGAACAGTGTAATCGGCATCCACTACATCATCCTTAGCATCTTTGGGACCAGCCTGCTCATACATCTTGGCTGACACCGCATAAATGGCTTCGGTCAAAGCCTGGGTTTTGGCAGTAATCAGGCTGACATCTTCCCCTTTGACCGCCTCCTGCAGATCCTGTTTGGCCTGCTCAATCTTCTGCTTCTCGTCCTCGCTGATCTTGTCCGCGAATTCCTTCAGAGTCTTATCCGCCTGGTAAATCATGCTGTCGGCAGTATTGCGGGCTTCGATCAGTTTAAGTTTCTTTTCATCCTCTTCGGCGTACTTTTCGGCATCGCGAATCATGCGTTCAATTTCTTCTTCGCTTAAACCTGATGAAGAGGTGATGGTAATGGTTTGCTCCTTGTTGGTAGCCAAATCCTTGGCGGAAACATGCACAATACCGTTGACATCGATATCAAACTTAACCTCTATCTGGGGTACCCCGCGGGGAGCAGGCGGAATACCGGTCAGTTGGAAACGTCCCAGGGTCACGTTGTCACTGGCCATCTTGCGCTCGCCCTGCAGAACGTGAATATCCACAGAAGTCTGATTGTCAGCAGCGGTGGTAAAAACCTGGCTCTTGGAAGTAGGAATCGTAGTATTGCGTTCAATAATGCGGGTAAATACACCTCCCAGGGTTTCAATCCCCAAAGACAAGGGGGTTACGTCCAGCAATACCACGTCCTTGACTTCTCCGGCCAAAACCGCAGCTTGAATAGCCGCCCCTACGGCAACTACTTCATCGGGATTTATACCTTTGAAGGGTTCCTTGCCCAGATATTCCTTGATAGCATCCTGGACCGCCGGAATACGGGTTGAGCCGCCCACCAGGATAACCTTATCGATATCAGAAGGCTTTAAGCCGGCATCTTTTAAGGCCTGCCGGGTGGGTCCCATGGTCTTTTCCACCAGGTCAGCGGTCATTTCGTTGAACTTGGCCCGGGTCAAAGTACGTTCCAAATGCAGCGGACCTTCCTGGGTAGCAGTAATGTAGGGTATATTTATATCAGTGGTCAGCACCGAGGATAATTCATGTTTGGCCTTCTCAGCAGCTTCTTTGAGTCGATGCATGGCCATTTTGTCGTTTCTCAGATCGATACCGTTTTCCTTTTTGAATTCCTCTACCAGCCAGTTAATAATGCGGTCATCAAAATCATCTCCGCCCAGGCGATTATTACCGCTGGTAGCTTTAACCTCAAATACTCCATCCCCTATTTCCAGTATGGAAACATCAAAGGTACCGCCGCCCAGGTCAAATACCAGGATGGTCTGATTATCCTCCTTATCAAGTCCGTAAGCCAGAGCCGCTGCGGTAGGTTCGTTGATTATGCGCAGCACTTCCAAACCGGCAATTTTACCGGCATCTTTGGTGGCCTGCCGTTGGGAATCAGTGAAGTAGGCCGGAACGGTTATCACCGCCTGGGTTATCGGTTCCCCTAAGTAAGCCTCAGCATCGGTTTTCAGCTTTTGCAGGATCATGGCCGAGATTTCCTGGGGGGTATATTTCTTGCCATCTATTTCCACTTTATAGTCGGTACCCATGTGCCTTTTAATAGATAAAACCGTACGTTCCGGATTGGTAATGGCCTGCCGCTTGGCAATTCTTCCTACCAACCTTTCTCCGGATTTAGAGAAACCCACTGCTGAGGGAGTGATCCTTTCACCTTCAGCGTTGGTGATAACTGTTACATCCTTCCCCTCCATCACTGCAATACAGGAGTTAGTCGTTCCCAAGTCGATGCCGACCACTTTACTCATATCTCAACACCTCCATGAATAGTACCAGAGTATATGAAAATCAGTTGCTGACTTTGACCAGACTGGGTCGAATTACCCTGCCATGTATCATATATCCCTTCTGCAGTTCCTCAATAACGGTGTTCTCCGGATGGTCTGGGCTGGATTCCACCATCAGGGGCTGGTGGTACTGGGGATCAAAGGGTTTGCCCAGGGCTTCAATAACTTGCACACCTTCACTCTCAATAATTTCCTGCATACGCTTGCTGATCATCTGCAGCCCTTTATACAGGGCGTCAAAATCCCGGCTGGATTCGGACATGGTTAAAGCTCTTTCCAGGTCGTCCATCACCGGCAGCAATTTCTTAATAAGCGGCACAGCGGCAAACTTCATGTATTCTTCTCTCTCCCGCTGAGCCCGCTTGCGTATATTATCTGCTTCAGCCAAAGAGCGCAGGTACTGATCATAATAGGCAGCAACCTGCTCTTTCAGGCGATTGATTTCTTCCTGTAATGCATTTACATCCGGGGCCGCTTCTTCGCCGGCAGCCTCAGGTTCTGCATTCTCAGTTTTCCCGGTCTGGCTGGTTTCATTGGCTTCATTAGCATCATTAGCTGCATTGGTTCCCTCTGACGGCTCTTGGGATTCAGCCTCAGGCCGGGGAACAAAATCCTTTTCTTCCACTATTGTCACCTCTATTCGACCACCAAGGGATGGTCGGTACTTTCATCTTTCATCTTAATAACGGTTTCAATTCGCAAAATGGCAGCAGCCACCTCACCGGCCGCCTGAATAGCATGGCGCTTAACCAGAGCTGGATCCAGCACTTTGGCCTCCAGCATATCTGCCGGCTGACCGGTGTTTACATCAAAGGATATGCTGTTTACTCCTTTTTTACGCTGCAAAGCCGTGATGTCTCCCAATTTCTCCAAGGGGTTAAAACCAGCATTGGCAGCCATACATAAAAATATCCTGGTTAAAGCTTCTTTGACACACAAAATGCCATAGGATACCAGGCCTTCCTGCTGGCGAGCCAGGTCTTCCAGGCGGGAAGACAGCCACACTTCTATGGCACCGCCTCCCGGAACCACTCCGCCTTTCAAGGCCGCCTGCACTGCGGAAGCTGCATCCCGGGCCATTCGTTCCCGTTCATCAACTACTTCGCTGGTGGCAGCACCCACCAAGACGGTAACCTGGTTTTCCCCTTTACCATTGAAAACCATGGTCCCTTCCAGCTTTTCGTCTACCAGAACATGATCCGCCCTGCCTAAGTAAGCTCTCAGACTGTCGGGCTCACGGTTCAGGGCACTGCGTTTAACTTTGCGAGCCCCGGTATGGCGGCACAAGCGGTTCAGCTCCCGGGACGATACTCTCTGCAGTACCATTATATTGGCATCAGTTAATATTTCTTCGGCTATATCGTCAAGGCTGCGGTCCACCAGGACCAGATTTACTCCCATCTGCCCCAGACGCACCAGATTGTTTTTATAGTCTTCCCGGGACTGGCGATAATACTGAAAACCGGATTCCGTTTTCAAGGCTTCTGTATTGATCTCCTCCGGTGCCAGGGCATCATCAATGACCAGAATACTGGCATCTTTTATTTCCCGGGGCATTTCCCGGTTAACCGGCTGTTTGTTCAAAATAACCCCGCGGAAAACTCTATTATCAGCTGCCTCCCGGGCATAAACCGCATCAGCATATTTATACTCAGGATTCAGCAGCATATCTTTTCCCAGTATCTTGGCACCTTCAACTATTTGCCGGGCCAGTTCCTGTTCTCCGCGTCCGGCTATTGCGGCAATGGCAGCCAGTTCAGGATCATCCAGATCATTAATGGGGCGAGCGATTTCATCAATCCATCGGGCGCACGCTTCTACTCCCAGGCGAATTCCTTCCACTACTCTGGTTACCGGAACCCCCTTGATTATTTGCGCACATCCCTCAGCAATCATAGCGCCAGCCAGTATAGTAGTGGTGGTAGTTCCATCTCCTACTTCCTTTTGCTGAGAACGAGCCGTATTGATAATCATTTGGGCCGCCGGGTGCCCTACTTCCATAAGATTTAAGATGGTTACCCCGTCATTGGTGATCACTACCCCACCAAAGCGGTCCACCATCATTACATCCAGACCTCGTGGTCCCAGAGTCCCTTCCACAGCTTGGGAGATGACCCGGGCTGCATTGGCATTGTTTAATAATGTTTGAAACCTGTCTTCACCTTGCTGGTTGGCCCTTGCCGGTTTATCCGCCATATATTCCTCCGTAACGATTTATGAATCCTAGTAGAATGTTTCTTTGAGAAGGTCGCGAACAGCTTCCACCGTACCCGCTGCTCTCCAGTATTCCATACGTACCGGTCCAATCACCCCAATTTTACCCATTTCCCCAAAGGTCTTATAACCTGCCATAACCACGCTCATATCCTTCATATCTTCGGGGTTTTCCCGGCCAATGGTGATATTGACATTATCGCCAATATCCTGGGGCAGGCGGTTTTTGATGGCCCCTTCCTCTTCCAGCAAAGATAAAAAGCGGCGCAGTTTTTCCAGGTCTTTGAATTCCGGCTCATTGAGCAGATTCAGGACTCCGCTGACCACCACCCGCTCCTCTTTGGAACTCTGCAGCAGCAGTTCCAAGGCGTCCAGAGCGGTGTCAATGACATTGCGTCTCTGATACAGCTCTTCCCTTAAGGCCCTCAGATCAGTACGTCTGAGTTCATCCAGACGGCGGCTGGCAAATACTTTATTGAACAAACTCCCGATATTCTCCAGATCCTCGTTGGTAACACTGAGGGGAATATCAATTTTACGATGCATTATAACTCCCAGATCAGTCACCAGAATTATGAGAGCCTGCCCGGGATTCAGGCTAATAAGCTGCAGATAGCGAAACTGGGTGGCACTGACTGAAGGAACAATTACAAAGGAAGTATAACGGGTTATCTGGGACAAAAACTGGGCAATCTGAGCTATGACCTGGTCCAGATCCCGGACACTGCTGGTAATGGCCTTTCTTAAATCCTCCAGCTGTTCCTCAGACAGAGTTTCATTTTCCATCATGCAGTCCACATAGTAGCGGAATCCCCGTTCTGACGGAATTCGCCCTGCTGATGTATGTGGCTGCTCCAGGTAGCCCATTTCTTCCAGATCAGCCATTTCGTTGCGAACTGTTGCTGCGGATATTTTCAGATCATGTTTGCGCACTACAGCTCTGGATCCAACCGGTTCAGCAGTCTCCACATAATCTTTGATGATTGATTGCAGTATCTGCCTTTTACGCTCATCCAAAGTCATAAGTGATCACCCCTGTTAGCACTCTTGGCTGTCGAGTGCTAACCATTTTATTAAAAAATATCACCTGCTATTATCTTTGTCAAGGCATGGGATCACTGGATAAATCGGGCTAAGATCTGATTGGATATGAAATAGGCAGATGGCGTCAAGCGCAAATATCCATCCCTGATAATCATAAAACCTCCTGTCTTCATCTCCTGGATTACCTCAGCATATTTCTGGTGCAGATCTACTCCGAACCGGCGGTAAAAATCTTTCAGGTTTATCCCCCGGGCCGTACGAAGACCCAAAATTACTGCATCCACCCAGCGCTGCTCCTCATCCATTTCCTCCAGAATCTCCCCCTGCCAGAAATTCAGCGGGTAATCTCCCGCAGCTTGCAGGTACTGCTCCAGCCTGGCAGTATTGCGGAAGCGGACCCGGTTAATAAAGGAAACCGCCCCGGCTCCCAGACCGATATACTCCCGGCTGTCCCAGTAGAGCAGGTTGTGATGGCATTCCTTGCCCGGCAGGGCAAAGTTGGAAATCTCATACTGCCGGTAATTCTTCTGGGCCAACAGCTCCTGGCTGGTCCGGTAAAGCTGGTATTCCTCCTCATCTTCCAGCATGTACAACTGGCCGGCCTCAACCTTCCTGCCCAGAGGAGTGTGGGGCTCCAGCTGGAGCAGGTATAAAGACAGGTGCTGGGGGGCCAAGGCCATGGCCCGGTGCAGGTTATATTCCCAATCACCTGTAGTTTGCCCGGGAATACCATAAATTAAATCCAGATTAACATTGTCAAAACCTGCTGCAAAAGCTGCCTGCACCGCTTCCTCACTGTCCCGGGCAGAATGCAGTCTTCCCAACAGGTGCAGTTCCCGGTCGATAAAGCTCTGCACCCCCAGGGACAAACGGTTGATCCCGGCCCGTCGGCAGTCCCGCAAATATTTTTGATCAACAGTTGCCGGATTGGCTTCCATGGTAATCTCCATGGGGCTGTGCAACCCGAAGGCCTGGTCCAATTTGGCCAGAATGGTTTCGATCTGGGCCGGAGTAAGCAGGCTGGGAGTACCGCCGCCGAAATAAACCGTACGGATGGGTTGGCCGTCATAAGAAGAGGCTCGCTGCTGGATTTCAGCAGCCAGCCCCCGGGTATACTTCTCCAGCCAGTCCCCATCAGCCAGCGGTACTGAGTAGAAGTCGCAATAATTGCATTTGGCTTTGCAAAAGGGGATATGAATGTATATCCCCCGATAGTCCTGCTGGTTAATCATTGTCCACCTTCAAAACAGTCAGAAAAGCATCTTTGGGCACTTCCACCCGGCCAATCTGTTTCATGCGCTTTTTGCCTTCCTTTTGTTTTTCCAGGAGTTTTTTCTTCCGGGTGACGTCTCCTCCGTAGCACTTGGCCAAAACGTCCTTGCGCATAGCTTTAATGGTCTCCCGGGCAATGATCTTGCTGCCGATTCCGGCCTGGATGACCACCTCGTACATCTGCCGGGGTATTATACGGCGCAGTTTTTCCGTAACATTACGGGCCCGGTAATAAGCTCTGTCCCGGTGGACTATCATGCTTAAGGCGTCCACCACTTCTCCGTTCAGGAAAATATCCAGCTTTACCAGATCACCCGGCTCATAACCGATGAATTCATAGTCCAGGGAGGCATAACCCCGGGTCCTGGATTTAAGAGCATCAAAAAAGTCGTAGAGAATCTCAGCCAAAGGCAGCTTGTAAGTGATCATAACCCGCTGGGTGCTGAGATATTCCATATTTACAAAGATGCCCCGTTTATCCTGACACAACTCCATAACTGGCCCCACATATTCGTTGGGCACCATAATGGGGGCTTTAACAAACGGTTCGAAAACCTGCTCAATCTTCTGGGGAGCCGGCCAGTGGGTGGGGTTAGATACATAGATTATACTGCCATCGGTAAGCAGAATCTGGTAGATAACACCGGGAGCAGTAGCCAGCAGGCTCAGGTCAAATTCCCGCTCCAGGCGTTCCTTGATTATTTCCAAATGCAGCAGCCCCAAAAAGCCGCAGCGAAAGCCAAATCCCAGAGCCTCCGAAGTCTCCGGCTCATAGAAAAGGGAAGCGTCGTTGAGCTTCAGCTTGTCCAGGGCATCCCGCAGTCTTTCATAATCATTATTCTCCAAAGGATACAAGCCGCAGTATACCATGGGCTTGACTTCCTTATAGCCCGGAAGTGGTTCAGCCGCAGGCCGGTTAGCCAGAGTTATGGTATCCCCCACCTTGGTATCGCTGACATTTTTTATGCCCGCCGCCAGGTAACCTACTTCACCGGCTTTTAATACCTCCACTTCTGTCATATAAGGAGTAAAGACTCCCAGTTCAATAACTTCATATTCCTTACCGGTAGACATCATGCGAATGATGTCTCCCTTCCTTACTTGTCCTGATACCACCCGGAAGTAGCAGATAGCCCCCTTGTAGGAATCAAAATAAGAGTCAAAAATCAAGGCCTGCAACGGGGCTTGTTCGTCTCCCCGGGGAGGAGGTATGAACTTGATAATGGCTTCCAGGACTTCTTCAATGCCTATGCCTAGTTTGGCGGAAATGGCCACAATATCATTCTTGTCCAGGCCCAGGACCTCTTCCATCTCCTGTTTGACCTTTTCAGGATCAGCACCGGGGAGATCTATTTTGTTAACCGCTCCTACGATCTCCAGATTCAAATCCATAGCCATATAGACATTGGCCAAAGTCTGAGCCTCAATGCCCTGGGAGGCATCTACCACCAGCAATGCCCCTTCGCAGCAGGCCAAACTGCGGGAAACTTCATAGGAAAAATCCACATGACCGGGGGTATCGATGAGATTCAATATATAGTCCTGACCATCGGCTGCCCGGTAGTTGAGCCTGACTGGCTGCAGCTTGATGGTGATGCCCTTTTCCCTTTCCAAATCCATTTTGTCCAGGAACTGCTCCCGCATTTCCCGCTCACTGAGAGCACCGGTAAACTGCAGCAGGCGATCCGCCAGAGTAGATTTGCCGTGATCTATATGGGCGATAATGCTGAAATTGCGTATGTTACTTTGCAACTATGATACCTCCAGGAGGTTTTCTAACAAATTATGGACTAAATTATACCCAATTCCCCACCGGGGTTCAATTGTTCAACTGGCCTGCCGGTTCTAAGCCCAGCGGTTGCCCAGCAGGTTCATTATGATTTTCGTTTCCTCCAATCTAAATCTCATGATAATGGGGGCATATACCAACACCCCCACCGCAGTCGCTGCCCCAATCAGCAGCGCCTGAGCACCCTTGCTGGTAACCATTATAACCGAAGTTAAACCGTTCATTACCCCCATAACTGCAAAAAACATAATGACCCCGGCAAACACAGATATGACAAATCCCCTGACGATCTTGCTGCCCCCCATGGGGCCTACTTTCCAGCGCAAAGCAGCCAGCAGGATCAACAGGTCAAGCCACCCGGCTATGGAATAAGCCAGGGCCAGCCCCGGCGCCCCCCACCGGTAGCCTAACTGTATGGACAGCACTACATTGACCAATACTGCCAGTACCGCTGAAATCACCGGAATGACCGGAGCTTTCAGGGCATAAAAGCCCCGTACCGCCACCTGCATGCAGGCGTAGGCCGCCAGCCCCCACAGGTAGTAATTGAGAGCCTGAGTGGTAGCCTGAACCATTTCCCCGGTAAACTCTCCCTGTTCAAACAAAAGACTGACCAGGGGCTGGCCTATGGCGAACAAGCCCAGGGAAGCCGGCACCCCCAAAAGGAGCGTCGCCCTGATACCCAGTGAAGTATAGCGCCGGAATCCTTCCATTTCTCCCTGGGCAATCAAGCTGGCCAATGTGGGGAACAAGGCTGTTCCTATGGATACGGCAAAGATGCCTACGGGCAGATTCATAATGCGCTGGGCCAGGTTCAGAGAACTTAATACTCCACTGCCCAGGTGGGAAGCGATATTCTGAGTCACAAAAAGATTAAGCTGGGCTACCCCCAGTCCGGCCATTACCGGTATCATTAAACCCAGGATTTTTACAAAGCCGGGATGATCGGTGCGCAGGGTGAAGCGATAACGCACCCCCACCCGTTTCAAGGCAGGTATCTGCACTGCCAGGTTCAGAGCAGCCCCCAGGGCTACTCCATAGGCAAAAGCAGCGATGCCCCATTGTTTATAGCCCAGGCAACCTACTATTATTATAACCGCATTATAAACCAGGCTGCCCAGAGCAGGAGAGGCAAAATGCTGGCAGCTGTTGAGAACACCCATAGCCAATCCATTTAAAGCCATGAAAAAAGTTTGCACCAGCATGATGTGGGTCAGGCCGGCCGCCAGGTTAATATATTCCTCAGGCAGGCCGGGAGTTAGCAGGATGATAAGCGGGCGGGTATAAAAATAAGCCAGGGCTATCAGGAGAAGCATGACCAGCAAAACCCAGCTGGTGAGAATACTGAGGGCTTCCCAGCCTTCCTCCTCTTCCCCATTGGCCAGGTAGGAAGACAGCACGGGTATTAACGCTGAGCTCAATGCCCCCCCTACCAGCAGCATATATATTAAATCGGGAACGGAAAAAGCAGCCCGGTATGCATCGGTAATGTAGTTTTGCCCGAACAGGGTGTACAGGGCTACTTCCCTGCCATAGCCCAAAACCCGGGACAGGATAACGGTAACCATGAGCAGGAATGCCGCCCGGGCCATATGTCTGCCGGTATGCGCCACGTCGTCATCTCCCAACGTGAACCGCTTTCCAGTTATTATATCAGGAAAGAAATACTACCTTGAAAATTGCCCATATCCTGTAAAAATGGTTTATGGTCTTTTCATAAGCGGTTTTAATAGAATTCTGCGCTTGTTCCAACTTGTCCCCTTGGACCGTATACTGCTGCCCGGCTATATGGAATTCCAGCTGGGAGGAATCAATCTGCAGCGCCACCACCGGAGGCCGCTGGCTGGCCGTGAGCTGGTTAATAGCCTCATTGCTGACATTAAGACCTAAGACGGTCAGAGTAATAACTAATCCCACTAACAATACTTGGGCCCATCTACTCATTGACTTCTTCCTCCGCCAAAACTCTTATGAGTATATCAGAAAACAGCTGAGCCGCATACTGGGCCTGGGCAAAAGTATTCAAATCACTTCCTATTTCTATAAGCAAAGCCCGGGGATGATACTCCTGGTTATAGGTTCCTGCTTTGGTGCGCACTCCTTTAATAAGCCCGGGATACATCTGTTCACCGCACTCGGCTATACAGTTGGCAAACTCCAGATTCTTTTCCCAATTGGGATGAGGTTTGCGCTCATCGGTACCAACTACAATCAGGATACGAGCACTGAGCTTACCATCTATTTTAACCGTCTCGGCTTTCTCCATACCCGGTATATTGTCCCGGTGCACATCAAACAGAGCCGCTAACTGCTCCTGTTCACTTATTATGCGCTTGACCGTAGCCCGGGAATTGGTATAGCTTTTATCATACTCAGGAAAATCATGAATTTCATCATAGAACACGGCATTGACCCCTTGCTGGCGAAGACTGGTCGCTACCTGTTCCGCTACTTTGGTGATCAGTCCCCGTTTGCCGTCCAGACGGGCTTTGCCGCTGTCAGGGGTATAGGTCTCGGCTGAATGGGTGCAATACAAGGCCACCTTATAATCTCTCAGCCGTAAAATATCCTGAGTGGACAGGGGATTGGGTTCGTCTTCCTGTACAATGGCCGGAAGATCGAAAGTTCCGGGCAGAGCATCCGGTTCTTCCGGAGCAGCATCGTCCCAATCAGCATTGGCCAGGACCTGTATGGTACTGGCCATCATATCCCGGGGCAGTTTTTTGCTGAAATAGGATTGATCGGTCCACGGCCATGATTCCGGACCGGCCAGCATAACATTAACATTGCGCACCAAAGCCGCAGCTTGGTCTTCCTTTAAATTGATCTGTATTCCCTGTATGGCTGACGGAATCCGTGTAACCAGGGAATGATTTTGCCAGATAAAATTATTTATGTCCAGGCTGACTCCTGCCAGCAGGGTAACAAAGAATATCTGAACCATAACCAGGCTTTTCAGAAAGACCAGAACACTGTTGCGTCCCACTAGTCCACCTCTTTTCCGTTACGGTCTCTTAAAATTTATGGTGGACAGGCGGTGGTTAGAACGACTTTAAGAGTAAATTTATATCCCTAGCAATTCTTGCTTTTTAATCAGGGTAATGCTATAGTATTGCTGTTAGCCAGATTTGAAGGAGGTGAACCTGTGGCAAAAAGCAAGACTCCGGCTAAACGGGCTCGTATCGCTGAAGCCAACCGCCTGCGCAACAAGGCCTATAAAAGCCGGGTGAAAACTGCTATTAAGAAGTTTGAAGCTTCCCTGGCCAGCAATGACATTGAGTCCGCTCGGGCCAGACTGGTGGAGGCAACCTCCTTGCTGGATAGAAGCGTTACCAAAGGCATTCTTCATAAAAATAATGCAGCCCGAAAAAAATCAGCCCTGGCTCTTAAGTTTAATAAACTGCTTCAATCATCGAATTAAAACCTGTCAACCGGCAGGTTTTTTTATTTGCAATAAGGGACGGTTCTTTCTGTCATGCCGTGAAAGCAGGATCTTACCAGCAATATTCCCTCAGGCATGACAGAAAGAACCGTCCCCTTTTGCGCTTCTGTGAAAATAGCTTTCTTTATGTCATCGCGAGGAGCGAAGCGACGTGGCGATCTGTTAACTCACACCGTTAGTTGCCATAGAGATTGCCACGCGCTACGCGCTCGCGATGACACATAAGATGGCTTTGTTGATACGCCTCGTCGCTTCCCTCCTGGCGATGACATGGCGCGGCGTCTTTTGTCACGTCGATGACCTACTCAGGAAACGTTTTCACATAAACCAACCAGCAGCATTTCCATCAGCAAATCCGGATCCTGGCTGGTGCTTTTGAGAGCTGCATCTGTTTCCAGCAGCAGAGCAAAAACCTTTTCCAAAGCCTGCCAGGAAAAATTACGGCTAACCTCCATCATTTTGCGCACCGTAAAATCCTTTTGCCCCGTGGTTTGGGCAATTTGGGCCCGGTTCAGCCCTTTTTCCTGGTAGTACTTGATCATAGCCAGGGTTTGAAACTGGCGGTTAATCATAGCCAACATGGGTATATTCTCTTCTCCCTGGGCCCTCAGGCGATGAAAAGCCAGGAGAGCCTTCTGGGGATTGCGAGCGGTAAGACCATCGATTAGCCCGAAAATTTTTATTTCCTCCCGGGTTTCCATCTGACCCTCCAGACAACTGGCCGGAATAACACCGCCAGGTACCATCAGGCATATTTTGTCAATCAGGTTTTTCAGGTAATACATATCCTGACTGCTGCGCACCAGAGCACTTATTAATTTGCGCTCTACTTGGCGTCCCTGCCGGGCAAACTGCTCCTCGATCCATTTGGCCAGTTCCCCTTCCCCTAAAGGGGGACATGGCACTACCTTGCCTTTCTTTTCCGCCAGCTTTACTACCGGGTTGGTAGCATGGCGTTCCCGGGAAGTCAGAATCAGGATTTGGCCTGCCGGCATTTCCTGCATATAACCTTCCAAAATGGCCTGAAAATCACGTAGCCGGCTGGTTTGGCGACCGGATTTACCTAAAAAAGGCGGATCCTTTATTACCACTACCCTTTGCAGGGCAAATAGGGGACTGTACTCCAGGTTTTCCATCAATTGCTGGGGGCTTAACTCAGTACTGTCAATAAATACAACTTCCGGTTCCTGTCCCCATTCAGCCTGCCAGTAATTGACAATATTCTGTATTTCCTCATCAATCCGGTAAGCTTCTTCCCCCCACAGGTAATACAGTCCAGGATCGTCCATCAATGTGTCCCCCTGCGTTGTTAATCTTGTCAGCTTGCTATCATTTTACCACAACGCCTCGCTAACCAAGGCATCTCCTTGTTGAACCTGTTGATATATCTCAAATATGCTATAATCGTGTAGGATGGCATAAACTAAAAAAGCCATATGGAGGGTGTGAGTGAGATAGCATATCGGGGGGATACAAATGACTAATATTTATGATGTAATCATTGTGGGGGCAGGCCCAGCGGGAATATTTGCGGCTATGGAAATCTGCCGCAATGCCAACATCAAGGTGCTTTTGCTGGAGAAGGGCAAAGCTGTGGAGAAGCGCTCCTGCCCTATTGGAAACGATACCGCCTCCTGTATTAATTGCAAACCCTGTTCAATAATGTGCGGCTGGGGCGGCGCCGGAGCTTTTTCTGACGGCAAGCTGACCCTGACCACTGAGTTCGGCGGCTGGCTGCACAACTATATGAGCAAGGATCAACTGGAACAACTGATCGATTATGTTGACAATATATATGTGGAATATGGCGCACCGGACCGGGTTTTCGGCCAGGATAATGAGATAGTGCAGGAACTGCAGCACCGGGTAGCCCGGGCTGGTTTAAGACTAATCCCCGCTCGTATCCGCCATATGGGTACCGAAAATACTCTTCAGGTCCTCAGCAATATGCATAAATCCCTGGAGTCCCAAGTTACTATAAAGACCGGAGAAATCGTCAGAGATATCCTGGCAGAGAATAACCAGGTTAAAGGCGTCACAACTGATAAAGACACCTATTATGCCCCTAACGTGATTCTTGCTCCCGGGCGGGATGGAGCTCATTGGTTTACCGAACAGGCCGCTCGTCTGGGTTTGCCCCTGCATAATAACCAGGTGGACCTGGGAGTAAGAGTAGAAGTGCCGGCGGTTACCATGAAAGAATTTACCGATAATATCTGGGAACCGAAAATAGTCTACAATACCCGGCAGTTTGACGATATAGTGCGTACTTTCTGCGTTAATCCCAATGGGCATGTAGTCATGGAGAATACCAACGGTATTGTCACTGTTAACGGCCATGCTTATGCCGAAGCCCACAGCAGCAATAACACCAATTTCGCTTTGCTGGTCAGCCAGGAGTTTACCGAACCTTTTGACCAGCCCATTGTCTATGGGCGCTGTATTGCCAGCCTAGCCAATATGCTCAGCGGCAGCATCATTGTCCAGCGTTTCGGTGACCTGAAGAGAGGGCGTAGGTCAACCCAGAACCGCATTGACCGGGGCATGGTAGAGCCCACCCTGAAAGGGGCGGTTCCCGGCGATCTTTCCCTGGTATTGCCTCATCGCTACCTGGTAGGTATCTGCGAGTGCCTGGAAGCATTGGATCAGGCCATGCCGGGAGTGGCCTCTGACCACACTCTCATGTATGGAATCGAAGCCAAATTCTATTCCGCCCGCCCCCGCCTGACCAACGGCCTGCAAACCGACATCCAGGGGCTATGGGCCATCGGTGACGGCGCTGGAGTAACCCGCGGCCTTATCCAGGCCAGCGTCTCTGGAGTAGTGGCTGCCCGGGACCTGCTGAAGAACAGATAGAAAAACTTTTGAACTAGATCAAAAAGAAAGACAGAAAAAGAGGCTGCCTGGAGGGGCAGCCTCTAATATGTTCTGAATCTTAAGCGTTGGCGGCTTTCTTTTCCTGTACAGCCGCGCCAGCCGGTTTTCTTAAGAATACATACCAGTAGAATCCGCCGGCGAACAGTGCTCCGCCAACTATATTACCCAGGGTTACCGGGATCAGGTTGGCCATGAAAAAGTGACCATAGTTGTACATAGCCAGTACCTGGTCAACGCTCATATTCAGGGCACCTGCTGCCAGCTCAGGAGCGGCATTGGCAATGGTGATGCCCATGGGAATAAAGAACATGTTGGCTACACTGTGCTCAAATCCGCTGGATACGAAGGCCATGATGGGGAAGAAGATACCGAAGATTTTGCCTACCACATCTTTGGAGGCAAAAGCCAGCCATACAGCCAGACATACCAGCCAGTTACAGCAGATTCCCCGCAGGAAAGCAGCACTCCAGGATAAGCTCAGCTTGCCCTTGGCAATAGCCAGAGCTTTTATGCCTTGAGCGGTCAGGTTACCGTCGCCGCCTATCCAGTACATTCCGTAAAAGATGATGTAAACCAGCATAACCGAGCCGATAAAGTTGGCACACCATACTACTACCCAGTTGTACAACAGGCCGCCCCAGGTAGCCTGGTTATTAAGCGCTGAGGCAAAGCAGGCCATATTGTTGCCGGTAAACAGTTCTGCACCGGCGATTACTACCAGCATCAGTCCTACGGAGAAGACCGCACCAAACAAGAAGATCCCTATGGCTGAATCGGCATCAGGAGCTGATCCTACCTTGGTAGCCAGGTTGGCTCCGAAGCCAATGTACACACCAGCCAATATACCCATAACTAACATTTTCAAGAATGGCATTTCTGCCTTGGTTTTGCCGGCATTACATACTGCTACGGCAACTTCTGCAGGAGTTAGAAAATTCATCTCATTCCCTTCCTTTCAGTTATTTTTCCCCCAAAAAAATACCTATATTTTGTCAATCCGAGCGGCAGAAACCTTGTATTCTGGTATTTTGGCAACAGGATCCAGCAGTTCGGATTGAGTCAGCCAGTTAACAGCAGCCTCGGCAAAATGGAAAGTTGTAAATACCACGTCAGGTCTTAGCCTTTCGGTAAGTTGAACTTTTATTTCAATACTGCCCCGGCGAGTGGATAAGCGTACCCGCTCCCCATCGGCGATATCGAGCTTAGCTGCCAATTCAGGATGTACTTCCAGTTTTGCTTCCGGAACATGTTCATCCAAAGCCTGACAGCGTCTGGTCATAGTACCGGTATGATAGTGGAACAGAGAACGTCCCGTGGTAAGAACCAGAGGATACTCTTCATCGGGAACTTCGAAAGGTGCTTTATACTCTATAGCACTAAAGGCACCTTTGCCCCGGGTGAAGTTTCCATCCTTGTGCAGAATTGCGGTTCCTGGATGCTCAGGCGTTGGGCAAGGCCATTGCAAACCTTTTCCTTCCAGGCGCTGATAGCTCATGCCTGCATAGGAAGGTGTCAGGCTGGTAATCTCTGCAAAGATTTCCTCGGCGGAATCGTAGCTCATGGGATATCCCATACGGGTAGCCAAATCGCATAGAATTTCCCAATCAGCACGAGCCTGTCCGGGAGGATTTACCGCTTTACGAACTCTTTGCACCCTGCGCTCAGTATTGCTGAAGGTACCGTCTTTTTCAGCAAAACAGGCACCAGGCAGCACTACATCAGCCAACTGAGCTGTTTCGGTCAGGAAGATATCCTGGACAACTAAAAAGTCCAGATTTTTAAGGGCTTCCTCAACATGATGCAGGTCTGGATCGCTCATCATGGGATTTTCGCCCATAACATACAGAGCTTTAATTTCCCCGTGATGAGCTTTGTTGATGGTCTCGGTAAGGGTCAGTCCATTTTTGTCAGGCAGTTTAACCTTCCAGGCCTCTTCAAATTTAGCCCGAGCCGCTTCATTGGTTACAGCCTGATAGCCAGTGTATACGTTGGGCAGACAACCCATGTCACAAGCACCCTGCACATTGTTCTGACCCCGCAGGGGATCAACACCTGCTCCGGGACGGCCAATGTTTCCGGTTACCATCGCCAAGTTACATACTGATTTAACATTATCGGTTCCGGTACTATGCTGAGTCAAGCCCATAGCATAGCAGATAGTGGCAGGACCAGACTGGGCATATAAACGAGCCGCTTTGCGAATATCCTCAGCGGGTACACCGGTAATGGTTTCAGCATATTCCGGTGTATATTTGCTGACCACCTTGGCCATCTCTTCATAGCCTTCCGTATGCTCTTCGATAAACTTCTGATCGGCTAATCCTTCGGAGATGATAACATTAATCATGGCATTTAATAAGGCCACGTCACTGCCAGGCAAATGAGGCATATATACATCAGCTATAGAAGCCAGATCAGTGTAACGGGCATCGGCTACAATGAGTTTGGCGCCATTATATAGGACGTTTTTCTTGATTTTCATTCCGATAACCGGATGATTTTCAGTTGGGTTGGAACCAATTACGAATATACAGCGGGCATCTTTTTCCAACTCACCGATAGAGTTAGTCATAGCTCCGCTGCCAAATGCTGCCCCCAGACCGGCGACAGTGACCGAGTGTCAGAGGCGGGCGCAGTGATCTACATTATTGGTTCCCAAAACCGCACGGGTAAATTTCTGCGCCAGGTAATTCTCCTCATTAGTTACCCGGGCAGATGAGAAAAAGGCTAGAGAATCTGGCCCATACTGATCCTTCACTTCCTGGAGACGCCGGGCTACCAGATCCAAGGCTTCATCCCAGGATGCTTCACGGAATTCACCATTTTCTTTGATCAAGGGTGTGGTTAAACGATCCGGTGAGTTGATGAAATCCCATCCGAAGCGTCCCTTGACACACAAAGCACCCTTGTTGACCGGACTCCAGTTTTCATCACGGTTGGAAGATACTCCCACCACCCGGTCATCCTTGACATTCAACTCCAGGGTACATCCGGTGCCGCAGTAAGTGCAGGTAGTCAGAACCCGATCAACCTCAAAAGCACGTCCTTTGCCGGCACTGACTTTGCTGGTGAGGGCACCAGTAGGACATACCATTATGCATTGCCCGCAGAACACACAGGGTGAATCTTCAAGATAGCCGTCAAAAGCAGTGGCGATTTTGGCATGGTGCCCCCGGTGTTCTACATTGATGGCCCGAGCGACCGTGATTTCTTCACAGGCTCGTACACAACGGGTACACATGATGCACTTGTTGTAGTCGCGTTCCAGGAAAGGATTGGGGTCATCAACAGTGTAAATATGTCGTCCACCGTCTTGAAAACGGCTCTCTTTAATGCCGTATTCGTAGCAGTAATCCTGGAATTTGCAATCCCCGTTTTTGTCACAGGTCTGACAGCTGAAATCATGGCGGGCTGCCAAAAGTTCCAAGATAACTTTGCGAGCTTCTATGATACCCGGGCTGTGGGTTTCGATTACCATGCCTTCTTCGGCTGGAGCCACACAGGCAGCCAGGTACAAAGGCCGGTTTTGGCATTCGACTATACACATTCTACAGGAACCGGCCAGTCTTAAATCCGGATCGTAGCATAAAGTAGGTATTTCAATGCCGTGCATCTGACAGGCCTCAAGCAACGTACTGCCTCGAGGAACTTCTACTTCTCTGCCATTAATGGTAAGGCGGATCATTTTCATCCCCCTTTCTTTATGAGATTGCTGCGAGCAAGCGCCGCTGGTAATCGTCACGGAAATGCTCTAAAGTAGTTAGTATAGGGGTCGGTGCTGCCTGTCCCAGACCGCATAAGCAGGCTTTAGTCATCACTTTGGAGAGAGTGGTTAACTTCTGCACATCGTCTGGGGTAGCCTGACCCGCATTTATCTTTTTCATCAGTTCATAGCTGCGGAATGTTCCTTCACGACAGGGATTACATTTTCCGCAGGATTCATGCTCAAAGAATTTGGCTATCCGGGTAACAACATCAACTATATCGCGGGTTTCATCCATTACAAATACTGCTCCGGTTCCCAGAGTGACCCCAGCGTTACGCATGGAATCAAAGTCCAGAGGAGTATCTAAAAGATGCTCCGGTATAAAAGCTCCGGAAGTACCGCCAATTTGTACCGCTTTAAAGCGCTTACCGTTAGGAATTCCGCCCCCCAAATCAAATATAAGTTCCCGAATAGTAGTGTTGGTAGGAACCTCAAAGGCTCTGCGGTTCACTACATCACCTGTTAAGGTAAATACCTTGGTACCAGGGTAAGATGGAGAACCGATGCTGGCGAACCATTCCGCTCCGTTTTTTATAATAGCGGGCAGGTTGGCGAAGGTTTCCACATTGTTTACCACGGTGGGTTTACCCCATAAACCGGCTACTCCTGGAAAAGGCGGTTTAAAACGCGGTTCTCCCCGGTGACCTTCTATAGATTCAATCAAAGCGGTTTCTTCACCACAAACGTAAGCTCCGCCGCCCATGCGGACTTCAATGTCGAAGTCACCCAGTACTCCCCGCTGTTTAGCCTGGGCTATGGCACGATTGAGGTGTTCAACCACATAAGGATATTCCCCCCGGCAATAAATGTATCCCTGCTTGGACCGAATGGCATGAGCACAAATAGCCATACCTTCCAGCAGCAAATGAGGGTCATTCTCAACAATGGTGCGGTCCTTATATGTGCCTGGTTCACCTTCGTCCAAGTTGCACACTACGTAGGTTACCGGGGCTGATTCTGGAACAAATCCCCACTTCATGCCGGCATTAAAGCCTGCTCCTCCCCGGCCGCGCAGTTTGGAATTACGCACCAGTTCAATTACTTCCTTGGGGGCCATAGCACGAGCTTTTTCCAGTGATTTATAACCACCCGCATTCAGGTAATCGTCCAAGCTAGCTGGATCGATTTTACCAGCATTAGCCAGAACGATACGATATTCCTGGGCCATGATTTCCCTCCTTTCTGGTTAGGTGCACTGGGCCAGAACAGATGCTATTTTATCAGGGGACATATTAGGATAGGGTACACTGTTAATAGTAATTACAGGGGTCTCCTGACATTGGCCAACACATTCAGTAAGTTCCAAAGTAAACTTACCATCAGGGGTGGTCTGTCCTACCTTTATACCCAATGTATCTTCCAGGGCTTTGAGCACTTCATCTGCTCCCGCCACATGACAGGGGGCACTTTCGCACATGCGAATTATATATTTCCCCCTTTTCTCTACCGACAGGTAAGAATAGAAGGTAGCTACACCATAGGCCTGAGCCTCAGAAACACCAAATACCCGGGCAGCTTCCAGCACTGCTTCCCGGGGAATGTAGTTTAACTCTTTTTGGATAGCATGGTAAGCCTCAATCAAACCTCCCGGTTTATCACGATATTTGGCCAAGACGGCACCAATATCCACACCTTCACCTCCCTCATCAGTTTATGCCATGTGTTCACTCTAAAGTTTATATGAATTTTCGACATAAGCAATATCGTATCCTTTACAAAACCAATAATTATTGCCAAAAAAGTAGGTAAATATTATCTAAAATTATAAAAACTATTCCAAATAGACATAATAAACCTAGAAAAAATGCATCATTCCGGGAATGCAATAAAATATATTTGTCCAACCCCAATCGACAAGGCATCTTCGCGTATGATTGGAAATTAGTGACATAAATAAATTGTCCTTATGCCCCTAATAAAAGAATCGGCATGGCGGGGTGATGAACTGTTAAAAAAAGCCATGTACCATAAAAATAGGAACATAGCTTTTTATATATCCAATAATATCCAGACGATTATAATGCAGGTGGGATTTATCAGTATTTTTGCAGAGAAAACAGTGGGTCTAATACCTTTTGATGATTCCTGCTGTTGGTGCATTTACCTAAGATACAATCATTCTTCACAATAAAACCCCGGTAAATCTCATGATTTAACGGGGTTCGTTTGCCAGTCTGAAACCCAGCACAGCGGGGTAAGATTGTTTTTGTACAAGTTATTTCGATTGCTATACAAATTATCCAGTTGTTAGATATCCAGTTTATTAATTATTAATCCCGTGATTAATTTGGGATAAAAGTAAGTGGATTTTTGAGGCATTTTGTCCCGAGCCTGGGCTACGTCTATAATCTCCTGAACCTGGGTGGGGTTTAAGAGGAATCCCAGCTGGTAATTGCGATTTCTGATCTGGTCCACCACCCACTCTTCATCCCGGCTGTAGGTCAGGTTGTCCTGGCTGCGGCGCTGGGCTTCACCAATCCCCAGAATATTATCCAGAATAAGATTATCCAGAATGGCAACATCCAGAGCTTTCCAGGAGGAAGAACGTTCAGAAGGCAGGAGAGCAGCGGCTTTTTCCCAATCTTTAAGAACTAAAAAGTATAATTGCTCATCCATGGCCATTCCAAATACATGGCGTTCTCTCTGCTCTTCCAGTTTGGCCATTAGTTGGGGAAGGTCATCCAGGGAGCCAAATTTCTCCAACGTAAAAAGATCAGCTAAACGATCCTGGAAGGACCTAGCATTGAAATCGCTTAAATTACCAACCAGTCTGTGGGTTGGCAGTACCAGTAAACCGGGATCATAGACATTGACCAGGGTGGTAAGTACATAATCGTATCCCGGCTGACCTTGCTCTTTCATTTCCTGGGCATATTCCAGAGCTGTTTCGTAACGGTGATGCCCGTCGGCAATATAAATCTGTTTATCCCTGAACAACTCCACAACCCTGTCAATAACCTTTTTATTATCAATCACCCATACCCGGTGGGCTTCTCCAACTTCGTCAATGATATCAATAGCCGGCGGCTGGTCATTAATTTCCTGGCGCAGCAAGTGGACCACTTCCTGCTGGGGGTCAAAATACAGTCCGAATATGGAACTGAAATTGCTGCGGGTGGCGCGCATAAGCTGCAGACGATCGGCTTTGGGTTTGGATAAGGTTTCCTCATGAGGCAGGACCACACCGGATTCATAGGGTTCTACTTTCAGGCCGGTTACCAGGCCGGTGCGGATCATGCGCTTTCCTTTGACGGCAAATTCCTGTTCATATATGTATAAAGATGGCTGGGGATCGGGAATCAGGACTTCTTCTTCCAGCCATTTTTCCAGATATTGATTAGCCCGGGAATAGCGATTATTGCTGGCCGTATCCTGAGGGTAGGTTAATCCCAGTTCCAAGCGAATCACATTGGCTGGGTGCTGAGCATAGTAACGGGCTTGAGCAATATCATCTATCACATCATAAGGGGGAGTAACCACTTGGGAGAGGTCACATATTTTTTCGGGGTTGTAGCGTAATCCGCGGAAGGGGACGATGGTAGCCATGAATAGAATTCCTCCTTAATATGGCATCACAGGCATTTATATTGTTCAATTTTAGTATATGGGCTCTGGTAATGCAATGGATTTGCTTGATTTCAACATTCCCAAATGGTTAAATTAGTTAATGTGGGCAGAACCTGAGGAGGTCAGGACTTGGCAGTTGACTATCACGTGCATGTAGCCGCTCATGGTGAATATCATTACAGCGAGGAATGGCTAAATCTTTACCTGCAGAACGCCAGGCAAAGAGGAATACAAGCCATTGGCCTGGCGGAGCATGAAGAATACCGGGATAGAGCAGACCAGGCTTTGATTGAAAGGCTGAGAAGGCCTGACCTCTATGTGGCTCGGGGACTGGAAATAGACTTTATTCCCGGACGGGAAGAGACGATTAAAGAGATGCTGGATCAGTATCCCCTGGATTTTGTGATAGGATCAGTACATTATATTGACGGTTGGCCCTTTGACCATCCTGATTATCGCCAGCAATTTGCCTCCGCGGATATTGACCAAGTCTACAGCCAGTATTTTGCCCTGGTGGATAAACTGGTTGGCTGTGGTCTATTCGATATTGTGGGTCATCTGGATCTTATAAAAATATGGGGACACCGGCCGAAATTAAAAAATTCCCTCCAATATGCTCTGCCAGTTTTACATAGTATAAAAACAGCAGGAATGATAATAGAAATAAACAGTGCGGGAATTAGAAAACCGGTAGGGGAAGTGTATCCTGCCTGGAAAATAATCGAAGAAATGTTCCGCTTGGGTCTGCCTGTTACCATGGGATCAGATGCCCATAATCCCGATCAGGTAGCGGAAGATTTTGCTGAAATAACTCGCTCTCTTTGGGATATTGGCTATAGAAAAGTAGTGGCATTTCGGGGACGGAAACCTTACCTTCTGCCGCTGATCATATAAAAGGAGATAATGTCGGTGAGCAACATAGCATGGTTATTGGTAAGCTTGGGTGTAATACTGGTAGGAGCAGAAGTTTTTGTTAACGGAGTCGAATGGCTGGGGAAAAAACTTGATTTGTCCGAAGGTGCTGTGGGCAGTGTCTTGGCTGCTGTAGGCACTGCCCTGCCGGAAACCTTGATTCCTATAATTGCCATCGTTTTCGCCGGAGATGCGGCTGGTCATGAAATAGGAATCGGGGCTATCCTGGGAGCGCCGCTGATGTTGTCCACTCTGGCAATGTTCGTAACCGGTATAGCGGTGGTGGCATTTCAGAGGAGGCGGGCCCATAGAACTAAAGTAGTAGCTGATTATACTACCATGAGCAGGGACCTGTTATTTTTTGTAGTGGTTTATGCTGTAGCAGTAGTAACTGGACTTATTCCCCCCCCTTACCGCAGCTTGCAGCTGATGATAGCTGCCTTGCTGGTAATCGCCTACTTTTGGTATGTACTGGTACTGGTCCGGGAAGAACGTGATATTGACGATGATAGCGAAATGCCCAAGTGTTATTTTGCCCCCAGGAAAGAGAATCCTCCTTTGCTGCGGATCTTGCTGCAGGTATTGGTAGCTTTGGGATTAATAATTGCCGGGGCTAACCTGTTCGTGGATTCTGTCAGCAGCATCGCTGTTCTTTATGGAGTACCGGCTTTCGTATTAGCTCTGATTATTACTCCGGTAGCCACCGAATTACCCGAGAAATTCAACAGCATAATCTGGGTTTCCCGGGAAAAGGATACCCTGGCCTTAGGGAATATCACCGGGGCTATGGTTTTTCAAAGTTCCCTGATACCTGCTCTGGGCATTGCTCTAACCGATTGGCAGCTAACCACAGGAGCTCTGCTGGCAGCCCTGATTGCCCTGGTTTCCGCCGGGGTATTGTATTGGGAACTGAAAACCAAGAAGCATATAAGTGCTCCTATGCTTATATTGGGAGGGGCATTTTATATGTTATTTATATTAGGTGTAATCAAAGGCTTAATCACCTGGTAGAGGAGGATGAAGGCTATGATAGAAACCAAGCTGGAGCAGTTAGGGTTAAAACTGCCGGAAATTCCCGCAGCCATAGGTCTGTATCTTCCCGTGCAAAGGAGCGGCCAGTTGCTGTTTGTTTCCGGTCAACTGCCTATACAGGATGGACAAGTAGCTTATACCGGCAAATTGGGCCGGGATGTAACTATTGAACAGGGACAGCAAGCTGCTCGACTGGCAGTGCTGCGTTGCCTGGCAGCAGTACGATCTTCCATTAACCACTGGAATGAAATAAATAAGATTATACGCCTGACCGGCTATGTACAATCCGCTGATGACTTTTTCGATCAGCCGGCAGTCATAAATGCAGCTTCAGAACTGCTGGAGAATTTATTCGGGGCAGCGGGAAAACATGCCCGGGCTGCGGTGGGGGTGAATGCCCTGCCTATGAATGCCTGTTGTGAGATAGAAATGATTGTGGAATTGAAATAAGAGAAAGCAATGATTAATAAAGAGAAAAACCGGATGGCTTTCATCCGGTTTTAACTGGCCTGTTTCAGAGGTATAGCTCCGTTATGATACTTTTGATAGTATAAGCGATAGGCTCCGGCCCAACGCTGGGCTTCCTCCGCCCGTTTCCGGGCTAGCAGCGCTCTCAGTTTGGCATATCTCATACGAGCATCCTTTTCTATAACAATAGTAGCTACATACAAAGCTACATATAAGCCGCCTTTAATCAAGAAATAGATAAATGTATAGAATAAAAAAGTCTGCTGGAGTTCAGTCATCACTATCCCTCCTTATGCTTACCCAGAGGTGAAAAACTTAACTTTCCAGATAAACTCTCTTGAACACGTACAGTATGCTGACTGTGCCACTGATAAGGGTAATTCCAATTGCCAGAGCAGCAAACAAACCGGTCATAAGACTTCCCCTCTCACCATAACATAACAACATGTGATGTTAACAACATAATAACATATGATATAAATTTAGCAAATTGCGATAATTGACGTAATATTTCAAAAAGCAAAAAAAGGAGGCTTAAAAGCCTCCTAACGCTATTTATTCAGAAAAAGAAAACGGGCTGCTTTCAGCCCGTTAACACTCCGCCGCATTCATTATGTTTATTATTTTTTGTCGGCTTCCTCCTCGTCTTCCAGACCGATGATTTGTCCGCCCTTACCTTCGAATCCCTGGCGCCATTCCTCCAGGTACTGTTCAATAAGTCTCCGCACTAAACGAGATTTGGTAGTTGCCTGGTCCGCACAGGCAAACCGTAGTTCACGATCGATTTCTTCCGGTACAACTACGGATATATACTTCATGTCTTTCTCCTCCCTTCTTTTCCGCATTGGTATCCGCTCCTTCTTTCTTACCTTATTTTAATATGAAGGTACCAGGTATACAATTCGCTTGCGCCATTTTGCACTATATCCAGGTCGCTTCGCATATTGGGAAGGATAACAATACCTATTTGCAATTGTGATCACAATTACAATAATCCCTGGATAAGCAAATACCTTGTTATGCTTACAAAATTGGGGGTTAGCAGCGTATTATCATGTTATCATGCATAGTATTAGCATGGGCCTGTAGTTTTATCAGCAGTATAGGGCGCAAAAATGTACTATCAGGAAGCAAACCATACAGAATAAGCAGCGCATAATATCATAACAAAATGCCATGATGTGAAATAAAGTCCTTTCTTGACCGCTGTTACTGATTACTGTTAGTCTTAAAGGGCGAGGAAAGGAGTGTTTTTATGTCCGCTAATCCATATGATAAAGCCCATGAACTGGCCAGATCAATTCTGAATCATGAGGCTTTTAAAAATTATGTGCAGGCTAAAAATAAGCTGGAACAAAGACCTGATTTCCGTGATAAGGTGCTGGAGTTTCGTAACCGCCAACTGGTTATAAACCGGGCTCAGTTTACCGGGGAAAAAGTAACTGAGGAGGAAATCAGACAGCTGAGCACTGATTTTGCCAAGCTGTATCAAGAAAAAGATATTGCAGCTTTCTTTGAAGCGGAAGCAAAATTCATACAGCTGTTCAACGATATTCAGGAAATTATTCGTCGGCCTCTGGATCAAATGCTGTCCAAGTGAACCAATTACTTGGAAAAAAGGATGAGCAGGAGATTCCCAGAAGTACATGTTGAATAATTGCAGCTAAAGGGGCGAATGTTGTGTTTGAGATTTTGCACAAGCAGGTGCTGGCACATTCCATCAAAAGGTGGGAGATCCTGGCTCCTGAGGTTGCTGCCAAGGCCCAGCCGGGACAATTTGTCATTATTCGCATTAATGAACAGGGCGAGAGAATACCCCTTACCATAGCGGATTACAACCGTGATCGAGGTTCATTGACTCTTATTTTTCAAGAGGTAGGACGCAGTACTATCGAAATGGGCCGTCTGCGAGCGGGGGATAAAATCCTTGACTTGGTGGGGCCTTTAGGACAACCCTCCAAGATTGCCAATTACGGACGGGTAGTCTGTATTGGCGGCGGGGTAGGAATTGCTCCCATTTATCCTATCACCCGGGCTCTTAAACAAGCCGGCAACGAGATAATATCCATTATTGGTGCTCGCTCGGCAGATCATTTGATTTTGCAGCGGGAGATGGCTGAGGTCAGCGATCAGCTTTATATTACCAGTGACGATGGTTCGGCGGGGCAAAAGGGATTTGTTACCGATGTTCTGCAGCAGTTGCTGGAACAGGGGACAGCCATAGACCACATAGTAGCCATCGGACCTTTGGTAATGATGAAAGCGGTCTCGGAATTAAGCCGGCCTTACAGGATTAAAACCACGGTCAGCTTGAATCCCATTATGGTGGATGGGACTGGTATGTGCGGTGCTTGCCGGGTAGCGATAGGATCGGAAACCAAATTTGCCTGTGTGGACGGTCCGGAATTTGACGGTCACCTGGTGGACTGGGAGGTAGCTCAGATACGCAGCCGTATGTTCAGGGAAGAAGAGGAGATTGCTATGCAGCATATTACTAGGGGAGGTGACTGCCAGTGTCACCGGAAAGAGTAAAAGTTGACCGGCAGGTTATGCCCAGCCTGGAAGCTGTCCAGCGTATCAACAGCTTTGACGAAGTGGCTTTGGGTTACAGTGAAGAGCAGGCTGTGTTGGAAGCCTCCCGCTGTTTGAACTGCAAGAAGCCCTTGTGTATAGAAGGTTGTCCGGTGGAGATAAACATACCGGCCTTTATAAATTTCATTAAAGAAAGAAAATATGCGGATGCCATCCGTACCATCAAAGAGAAGAACAACCTGCCTGCTATCTGCGGGCGAGTCTGTCCCCAGGAGAACCAGTGTGAAAAGCGCTGTGTACTGGGGAAAAAGCACCAGCCGGTGGCAATTGGAAATTTGGAACGTTTTGTGGCTGATTGGGATATGAAGCAAGAGGGGAATACCGAACCGGTACAAGTAAGCCCCAGCGGGAAAAAGGTGGCTATAGTTGGTTCTGGACCGGCAGGGTTAACGGCCGCAGCAGATTTGGCTCGCCTGGGTCATCAGGTTACTGTTTTTGAAGCCTTGCATACTGCGGGCGGAGTTCTGGTATATGGTATTCCCGAGTTCAGGCTGCCTAAAATTATTGTGGAAAGAGAAATAGAGGGTATACGTCGTCTGGGAGTTGAAATCAAAACCAACATGGTTGTGGGTAAAGTCCATACAGTGGATGAGCTTATGGCTCAGGGGTATGCAGCAGTATTTATTGCTACCGGTGCCGGGCTTCCCTATTTTATGAACATTCCCGGAGAGAACCTGAATGGCGTATACTCGGCCAATGAGTTTTTGACTCGTACCAATTTAATGAAAGCATACCTTTTCCCGGAGTATCTTACCCCAATCCGGTTGGGCAAAAGGGTAGCGGTGATCGGGGCCGGCAATGTAGCTATGGACAGTGCCCGCACTGCTTTACGTCTGGGCGCCCTTGAATCATATATAGTGTATCGCCGCTCAGAACAGGAGATGCCCGCCCGGAAAGATGAAATCGAACATGCCCGGGAGGAGGGTGTACAGTTCAAACTGCTAACCAGCCCGGTGGAGATCAGAGGCGATGAAAATGGCTGGGTGAGATCTATGATTTGCCAGAGGTTTGAGCTGGGTGAGCCTGATGAGTCGGGCAGACGGCGGCCCGTAGCCATTCCAGGTTCCGAGTATGAAATGGAAGTTGACACGGTTATAATGGCCATCGGTCAGGGACCCAATCCCCTGATTGGTCAGACTACTCCGGACTTGCAGCTAAACCGGCATGGCAATATTGTTGCTGATGCCAATACGGGACAAACCAGCAAGCCCGGGGTCTTTGCCGGCGGAGATATTGTTACCGGTGCGGCAACAGTTATTCAGGCCATGGGAGCGGGGAAAAAGGCTGCCCGGGCCATTCATGAATACCTGCAGAACATTTAGCAACTGATGGTGTCATCGGCTTGTGAGGAGTGTAATCCGGGAAGCAGGAGTATTAGCCGGGCGAGGAGTCCCGGAGCGAGCCGGCTAATACTCCTGCTAAAATTAAATTAAATATACGTTTTATGTGAGTCAGGGAATCATCCCTGACTTTTTTCCCAAAATAATCCTGGCCTTCATCATGAATACAATATATCTGACGGGAATCTATTTACAGGGTACATGCAGCATCTCTATAATTAGGCAGACATTAAATCTGCAGGAAGCATCCAAAGGGGGAACTTCTATGTCGTATATTTCAGACGTAATGGAACGGGTTATTAAAAGGAACCCTAATGAGCCTGAATTTCACCAGGCGGTCAGGGAGGTGCTGGAATCCCTGGAGCCTGTTATAGACCGCCGTCCCGAACTGGTGGAGAGCGGTGTTATAGAACGCCTGGTTGAACCCGAGCGGCAGATAATGTTCCGGGTTCCCTGGGTGGATGACAGCGGCCGGGTGCAGGTAAACCGAGGTTTCCGGGTAGAATTTAACAGCGCCATCGGCCCTTACAAGGGAGGACTGCGCTTTCACCCTTCCGTCAATGCCAGTATTATAAAGTTTTTAGGTTTTGAACAGATTTTCAAAAACTCCCTTACCGGGTTGCCCATTGGCGGGGGCAAAGGAGGCAGCGATTTTGACCCCAAGGGCAAATCGGATGGAGAAGTGATGCGCTTCTGCCAGAGTTTTATGACCGAACTCTACCGGCATATCGGACCAGACACCGATGTACCGGCAGGGGATATTGGTGTAGGGGCCAGGGAAATCGGCTATTTATTTGGCCAGTATAAACGTATCAAGAACGCTTATGAGGGAGTTTTGACCGGCAAGGGCATTAACTGGGGAGGCAGTCTGGTCCGGACAGAAGCTACCGGTTATGGCTTGGTCTACTTTACCGAAGAAATGCTCAAAGAGCGGGGAGAAACTTTTGCCGGCAAGAGGGTAGTTATATCCGGATCAGGAAATGTAGCTATCTATGCAGCCCAAAAGGTCAGGGAACTGGGGGGCATAGTGGTGGCTATGAGCGATTCCTCCGGGTATATCGTGGATGAAGAGGGTATAGATTTGTCCACTATTAAGCAACTGAAAGAAGTGGAACGGAAACGCTGCAAGGAATATATCAACCATCAGCAAAGAGCTTGTTACTATGACGGCTGTGAGAGTATTTGGGAGGTTCCCTGTGATATTGCGTTGCCCTGTGCAACTCAAAATGAATTGGATGAAAGGGCAGCTCAAACTCTCATCGCCAATGGCTGCATAGCGGTGGCGGAAGGGGCCAATATGCCCTGTACCCCTGAAGCAGTCAAGCTGTTTCAGGCTCATAATGTCCTGTTTGCGCCGGGTAAAGCGGCTAATGCCGGGGGGGTAGCGGTTTCAGCTCTGGAGATGTCCCAGAACAGCATGCGCTACACTTGGACCTTTAAAGAAGTTGACCAGCGGCTGAAAAGCATTATGATTGATATTTACCATAAGTCCCGCCAAGCTGCCCGGGAATTTGGGTATGAAGGCAATCTGGTGGTAGGAGCCAATATAGCTGGGTTCCTTAAAGTTGCAGATGCCATGCTGGCCCAGGGAGTAGTATAAAACTAAATTTATACAGAGGCTGTTACCTGGCTGTCTGGCCTGTTCCCTCCATGGAGGAGGGAACAGGCTCGATGGTCAGGGGGCGGCCCCTTTTGTTTTTCTGCCTATTTTGGGCGCACTTGTACAGCTTAAAACTGGAAAATTACGAGATTCCTTTCTTCTGTGATATAATTAGCTTTAACGTAATTGTAGGAGGACGATCAATGCACAAGAAGATTTATGGCCTGGCGCTGGCTTTGATCATGGTATGCTCCCTTTTTGTGCTGGCGGGGTGTGAGAAAGACCAGGAGGAAAAAATCGTTGGTGAGGTTAATGGCGATGCCATTACCCAGAAACAATTCGACCAGCATTACCGGCTGGTACTCAACTATTATGAACAGAATTACGGCGAAATTGATGAGAAGAAAGACAAAGAGCTGGTAGAAAACCTTAAGGACAGCACCTTTGAGGACCTGGTTATCCAGAAGCTTATCTGGCAGGAAGCTGAAAGAAGAGGTATGAAAGTTGACGAGGAACAGGTAGAGCAAGATTTGGCATATATCCGGGAGCAGAGAAACCAGCAGGAGGAAAACGGGTACGAGAAATTCCTAAAAGAAAATGGATTTGATGAGGAATTTCTGAAACAGGAATGGAAAACCCAGAACATGTACCTGCAGCTGGGGGAAGAGGTAACCAAGGACGTAACTGTTACAGAAGAGGAGTGCCGGGAATACTATGAACAGAATAAGGAAGCTTTTTCCCATCCAGGGGGGAAGCAAATCTATCACATCCTGGTAGAAACCAAGCAGGAAGCCGAGGAAGTATTGGCCAAGCTGAACCAGGGAGAGTCCTTTAATGACCTGGCAGCCCAGTATTCCATCGATCCGGGCAGCAACACCCGGGGCGGGGATGTTGGGGTTGTAAACCAGGATACCAACTTTGTGGAACCTTTCAAAGAGGCCGCACTGGAGTTGCAGCCCGGGGAACTGCTTACCACGCCGGTAGAGACCGAATACGGCTATCATATAATTAAAGCCGGGCAGCAAGTGGAGGAAGGGATATGGCCTTTTGAGAAGGTACAGGAAAGTATCGAAGCCTACCTGCTGCAGGACAAGAAGAACCAGGTATTCAGTGAGTTCCTGGAGAATCTGCGGGCCAACGCAGATATTAAAGACTATCGCAAGTCCTGATTCAGCCGCTTAACAGCAGACAGAAAGCTGACTCCTGGCATGGCTTGGCAGCCAGTGGAGTCAGCTTTTGTTTATTGGCGGTATAGGGAGCAGCATGGAGGCATCCATCAAATACTGCTTGTTATATCTGGGTTTAGGGAATATCATTATTGTAGTAGATGAAATAACGGGGAGATCCCATGAAAACTGTTTATCAAAAAATTAACCAGAATGATTATCGGCTGACTCCCCAGCGAGCTGTAGTGCTGCAGGTGATGATCGATAATCAAGGCAAGCATCTGAGCGCCGAGGATGTTTTAAGAGAGGCACGGAAAAAGTCGCCTAACATAGGTATCGCCACGGTGTACCGGACTTTAGAGAAACTTGCCAGTATAAATGTTCTGTACAAGACGGTTTTTGAAGGCGGTCGCTATCGTTATGAACTGTCCATTGGCGATGAGCACCAGCACCATCACCTTATCTGCCTTAACTGCGGGTCCATCACCGAAATGGAAGATGATCTCCTGCACATCCTGGAAGAGAGGCTGGAAAAAAGCGGTTTTCACGTAGTGGACCACGAGCTTAAATTTTACGGGTACTGCCCCGAATGTAACCGCAAAATGAACAATAACCAGGAAAATAACGAGTAAATTTTTTTATTACTCATTTGATAATGATTATCTTTATCGCCAAAGGTCGGAGAAGCTGTGAAGGCTATTATAGTAGGCAATCCTAATGTAGGGAAAAGCTATGTATTCAATCGTCTCACTGGCCAGGAGGTTTTCGTCTCCAATTATCCCGGAACTTCGGTAGAAATTAATCGCGGCTTTCTTACCGTTGGGAATAAATCCATAGAGCTTCTTGATATGCCGGGAGTATATTCCCTTAACAGTGGTACCCCAGAAGCCGCTATGCTGGTAGAGGCATTAAAAGAACCTCCGGACTTGATAATTCAGGTCCTGGATACAGTCAATCTGGAACGCAATCTGGTGCTTACCCTGGAACTAATGAAGGCCAATCTGCCTATGGTTCTGCTCTTAAACCAGGTTGACCGTGCCCGGGAGATGGGTTTGAGAATTGACAGCCAGGTTTTATCCAGAGAACTAGGGTTGCCGGTTTTTCCATTTTCCGCCCTGACCGGGGAGGGTGTTTTAGATCTCCTGGAGCAACTGGCCAAGGGGGTTCCCCGCAGCAAGAAGGTTCAGGTAGTATCCCTGGAAACAGTGGAATGTCAAGGATGTGACAGGTGTGCATGCGGACCTGTCCTTAGCTGTGAAGGAGTGAACCTGAAACTGTTTGACCAGGCCCGCCTGCTGGCTGGCAAAACTACTACCAGAATAGAGCGAACTCAGATGCACTGGCTGGAAAAGGCTCAGAACTGGATTGATCAGCCTATTCTGGGCACTGTATTGCTGTTGCTCCTGGCCTATCTTTCCTTTGTGATTCTGCTGCAGTTTATCAATTTAAGTGAAGGGCCTATCAGCGCCCTGTTAGATCCGGTTAATCAACTGATAAGCGAGGCTATTGTCGAACTGCTGCCGGCCGGTATCATAGCCCAGGTGCTTTCCAAGGCAGTTCCTGAGGGTATTGTAATACCTTTTACCATTGTTATGCCCGCTATGCTGATGGTCAGTATTCTTATGGCCTTGATGGAAGACAGCGGTATCTTGCCCCGCTATTCGGTGGCTCTGGAGCGGGTAAGTCGGATTTTCGGCTTGTCCGGACAAGCAATTATACCTCTTACTCTGGGATTGGGCTGCCGAACCCCGGCAGTAGTAGCCACACGGATACTGCCTAACACTGCCCAGCGCTTTATAACGGTGGCCTTGCTCAGTATTGTAGTGCCCTGTGCTGCTACCTTAGGCATTATGGCTTCAGTGATAGCCAAGTTCAATGCTTCCTTGGTGGCGGTAGCAGGGGCCCTAGTGGCAGTATTCCTGGGATTGAGCTTGGTACTGGGGCGTATTAATACCCAGCAGGAAGAATTCATTTATGAACTGCCTCCCCTGCGCATACCTAACTGGCACAATATTGCCATTAAGGTAAAAGCCAGGTTTACGGGCTTCTTTACCGAGATTCTGCCTCTCTTGCTGGTTATGAGCATTGCTATTCGCACCATTATCGAGTCGGGGGTCCTGCAGCTTCTGGATGGGTTGGGACCTATAACCCGTGTTCTGTTCGGAATACCTTCCGAAGCTTTCGTAGCAGTTTTACTAACGGTTTTTCAGCGCTACCTGGCACCGCTGTTATTGCTGAACTTGACTCTTACCCCCAGGGAAGCTACCATTGCCATCACTATGGTGGTTATATCTCTTCCTTGTCTGCCGGTTATGGTTATGACGATTAGGGAGTTGGGCTTAAAAGCTCTGGGCAAGATTATTGGCATGGGATTTCTGGCCTCATTTTTAGTCGGCATTGCATTAAATTTAATTTTGCCCTAGGGTGAAGGAGGGATTACCGGTGAGATTAGACACTTTAGAAACTGGCCGTAAAGTACGGGTCGTAAGCATAAATAAGGGGACAGGAGCGGAACAGCGTTTGCTGGAAATGGGAATTGTGCCTGGGGTGGAAGTTGAACTGCTGGCTAAACATCCTTTGAAGGGACCGGTAATAGTCAAACTGAACAATACTCGTATAGCTTTGGGACGCCAGTTGGCCAATTCTATAGAGGTGGAATAACCCTTGGGAAAATTATTGCGGATAGATGTTTTACTTGTTAGTAATTATAGTATTATTAGTTATGATAATAATTAGATTATAACGCTGGGTTATGTTATTCTGACAGTAAGTTAAATCCAATGGAGGGAGCAGTTATGCTGCGGTTGGAACAGGTGAGCATGTCAGTCAACCAGAACAATGGAGACAATAAGGAAATACTGCACAACATTGATTTGGAATTCGATGCCGGTAAGCTGTATGCTATAACCGGACCCAACGGCGGAGGGAAGACCTCTCTAGCCAAAGTGATTATGGGTATCTATGGTTTATCTTCGGGAAGAATTTACCTGAATGATGAGGATATTACCGATTTGACCGTGACAGAACGGGCTCGCAAGGGAATAGCTTATGCTTTTCAGCAGCCTCCTCGCTTTAAGGGCTTAACGGTAAGTGATCTTTTGAAAATAGCAGATTCGGAACTGGACATAATCGGACTGCGCAAGAGCCTGCGTGATGTGGGACTGTGCCCGGAAGACTATTTGGACCGGGATGTAGGCCCGGGTTTAAGCGGCGGGGAAATGAAGCGTATTGAAATAGCTCAGGTATTGGCGCGCAGGGCAACAGTCAGTATTTTTGACGAACCCGAAGCAGGCGTGGATCTGTGGACTATCCAGAGGCTGATAGGCATCATTGTCAACCGCTACAAGGATAATCCCAATAATACCGCCATTATCATTACCCATAATGAAAACGTCCTGCCTATTTGTGATGAAATAATTGTACTGGAGGAAGGCCGGATTCGTTCCCGGGGCACCTACGAGGAGATATGGCCTTTAATCAGAGATGAAATTGAATGCAAACGCAGATTAGAATGCCGGGGGGAAATGGGCTATGAAATTCAGTGAGATTGACGCTAGTTTATTAAGTACTATTGCTAATATTACTGAAGTCCCCAGTGGCGCAGTAAATATCCGTAAGGATGGACAACCCTTGATCCGGATGTCCTCGCCCAATATAACCATTAATCCCAAACAAGATAAACCCGGGATAGATGTTATTGTCAAACCAGGCACCAAAGGTGAAAGTGTGCATATTCCGGTCATAGTTACCAAAGCTGGCCTGCAGGATTTGGTTTACAATACTTTTGAAATCGGAGAGGATGCGGACGTTACCATTATAGCCGGTTGTGGAATCCATAATGACAGCCACCAGAATTCCGGTCACGATGGCATCCACGAGTTTATCATAAAGCCTGGTGCCCGGGTCCGCTATGTGGAAAAACATTACGGGGCTGGCAGCGGCAGTGGGAAGCGGGTTTTGAATCCTACTACCATAGTGCGAATGGGCCGCGGGTCTTATGCGGAAATGGAATTGGTGCAGATCAGAGGCGTTGATGATACCTACCGTAAGACCATGGGATATATGGAAGATAAGGCGTACCTGAAAATAGTGGAGCGGTTGCTTACCCATAATGAGCAAAAGGCTCAGTCGGAGATCGAAATCAACATAGAAGGTCAGGACGCATCAGCCCAAATTCTCTCCCGTTCTGTGGCTCAAGATAGCTCCTATCAGGTATTTAAGGCAGCCATGATTGGCAAAGCGGCCTGTACCGGCCATGTAGAATGTGATTCCATTATTATGGGTAATGCGATTATTAAAGCTATTCCCTCCTTGGTAGCGGAGAATTCCGAGGCAGTTCTGACCCACGAAGCAGCCATCGGCAAGATTGCTGGAGAGCAGTTGATAAAACTGATGTCTCTAGGTCTTACCGAAACCGAGGCCATTAACACCATTATCGAGGGATTCCTGCGTTAAATAACAGGGAGCGGTGATGATATGAATCTTAATCTCTTCAAAACCTTCGTTAAGGTGGTGGAAACCCAGAATCTTTCCAGGACGGCTGATGAACTGGGTTTATCCCAGCCTGCTGTAACCAAACAAATCCAGGCCCTGGAGGATATATATGGTGTATTGCTGCTGGAGCGTTCAGGGCGCCGCCTTAAAACCACGGAAGCAGGAGAAACCCTGTACCAATGTGCCCGGGATATTATTAAAGCCCTGGAAAAAACCGAAAAAGCTATGGAGGATGTGTCGGAGAGCCGCAAAGGTGCCTTATACATTGGGGCCAGTACTATTCCTGGACAGTACATTCTGCCGCCAATTATAAAACAGTTTAAGGATCGCTTTCCCAATGTTACCATCAGTATGGATATTGCTGACACTGATAAAATATTTAACCGGGTTGCCGACCGTGAACTGGATGTAGGGGTGGTAGGGGCATGGATCAACAATCGTAAAGTTGATGGATTTGCCTGGTTGGAAGATGAATTGGTGGTGGTTGTTCCCCAGGATCACCGCCTTGCCACTAAAGATTATGTAAATGTGAAGGATTTGTTAAGTGAAAAGTGGATAGTACGCGAGAAAGGATCAGGTACCAGACGGGCTATTGAAGATTTTTTGACAACTCAGGGAGTAAAACGTGAGGAGTTAAATGTGTGCCTGGAAGCGGGTAGTACAGAAGCAGTACTGGCTGCAGTAGAGTCGGGTATGGGAATAAGTATTATATCTCACTGGGCGATAAAACGTAGTGAAAACCAGCGCAGCCTGACCAGCATCAAACTTACAGAATCAGGAGCTCGACGATTCCTTTACGTCATCTATCCCCGGCAGAAAACCAGGCGCAAAACAGTAATAAACTTCCTGGATATAATAAAAACTATTGCCTAGAGGTTGTCGAACTAAAGCCCAGCCGGGCTTTTTATTTTTTTAAAATAAAATTCTATAAAAAACATTTGATTTTACCGCAACTTTGTTATATTGTAGCTATTGGTTTGAATTTACACTGGGGGGGAGTTAAAGTGTTGCCTTTACCGAAAAAGTATTTTCTTACTGCTGCTGCTTCGGAAGGAGATACTCAATTAACTGCCTTTGACAGTGCCCTTCTAAAGGCACAGGTAGGTAATACTAATTTACTCAGGGTAAGCAGCATACTGCCTCCAGGGTGCGAGTACTCTCCTGGTTTGGTTATTCCGCCTGGATCTCTGTTGCCCATTGCCTATGGAGCCATTGTCAGTGAAAAACCAGGAGATCTGATTTCAGCTGCAGTCGCTGTCGGCCTTCAAGCTGAAGGTTATGGAGTTATTATGGAGTATTCAGGACATTGCTCCAAGTCCGCAGCTGAAGCTGAAGTGGTCCGTATGGTGGAAGAAGCTTTTCGCATCCGCGGATTGGGGCTGATTGACGTAAAGATCGCCTCGGTTGAACACACGGTGGAAAAGATCGGCTGTGCTTTTGCCGCTGTACCTCTTTGGTACTAGAAACAGCAAAAAGCCGCCCAATTCGGGGCGGCTTTTCTATCTACTTATAATTAATAATTTTCAGCCAGGACTTCATAGTAACTCTGGGGATGGGCACAGGCCGGGCAGATTTCAGGAGCCTCGGTGCCTTCATGGACATATCCGCAGTTGCGGCATTTCCATTTTACCGGGGTAGGTTTTTTGAATACGGTGTCATTTTTAATGTTTTCCAGCAGTTTGCGGAAACGCTTTTCGTGTTGTTCTTCCACTTCGGCAATCTCCTCGAAAACAGTGGCAATTTCCTCGAATCCCTCTTCCCGGGCAATCTTGGCGTATTCCGGGTATATTTTGGAGTGTTCTTCCAATTCACCTTCCGCTGCTTCCAAAAGGTTGTCCACAGTGGGTTTGATAGATCCGCCGATTAAGAATTTGTAAAAGCGTTTGGCATGTTCTTTTTCATTATCGGCAGTTTCCTGGAAAATTGCGGCCATCTGCTTGTAACCCTCTTTGTCAGCTTGGCTGGCAAAATAGGTATACTTCATGCGGACTTTGGATTCTCCCGCAAAAGCTGACCACAGATTCTCTTCGGTTTTGGTTCCTTTCAGATTCATGCTATTACCTCCTTGTTTAATAATGTCAATAGGGTATATTAGAGGGATAAACATACAGCAGGTTAGTACCGGAAACAGGTTTTAATATCATCAATTGGCTCAGATGCTCAAGTACTGTTTCCCGGATCTCCTCATCATCGGTGTCATTGATTTCCAGGGCAAACACCGTTACCGGTACTTCCATCCAGTTGAGGAGACGTAATTCTTCCAGTCCCTCGTTTAGGAACTCCAGCTCTTCCAAAGATGCTGAAAAGGGAGTTTTGGACTTGCTCTTGATGTGCTGCTCCAGTTGATTGATGAAATTTTTTAATGCTTCTTCCTTATGAGCATCAATCACATACTGGAACAGGATGTCGTATAAATTTTGTACCAGTACTATCGAAGTTACTGTCGGGAGTACCAGGTGTTTTTCTTGTCTGATCAAAGTGAGTGTGAACGGGTGTATAGATTGCATATGAATTACCTTCCTTAATAATGCACATGTTTATTTTTGTTTAATTATTGTACCCCGATTTCCAAATCTTTCTCAAGAATTTTTGTGCCCTTAAGTGCCTGGATTGGCATCTGTGATGGGTTAGGCTATACTTATTAGGAAATCGATGTTAGGAAATTGCTGTCAAGGAGTTGTACGATGACCCAGTTGAATCGCGGTTTGCTGCTGCACTACCCCATATGGGCAAAAATAATTCTTATGGTCGCCAGTGCCATCATGCTGCTGCTGGTAATTTCCCGGGCAGCGTGGGGCGAGGAGACCGGGAAAGCTTACCTGCTGGTCATTGACAAGCTGAGCATTTACGATATTGATCCCCAGGTTACTCCTCACATCAGCAAACTGGTTGATGAAGGCGGAGTTGGCCTGGCCAGCAGCAGGACTTTAAGGGGCAAGAACACCCTGGATACCAGCCTCACTATCGGGGCAGGCAACCTGGGAAGGGTATACGGAAACGGCATTATGGCTTTTAACCGGGACGAATACCTGGAGGACAGGGGCCAGACGGCGGGACATTTATACCGGAATTTAACTGGGATAGATCCCGGCTCTGCTGCCTGCCTGCTGGTAAATCTCCCGGAAATAAGTACCCATATGGCCGAAGAAAGTGTTAATACCCTGCCCGGTGCCATGGGAGAGGTACTCAGAAACCATGGATATACCGTATGTGTACTGGGCAACGGTGATACAGGTACCAGCCAGCTTCGCGCTGCTGCAGTTATTGGCATGGATGCCAGGGGACAGATCCCGCTGGGGGATATAGGGCCCAATACAGTGCACAGTTTAATAGACAGCTATTTGAGCCTGGAAACCAACTACGGCTACCTGCTGCAGCAAGTGGAAAACTTCCATTCCGCAGCAGACCTATTTGTGATAGATCTGGCCGACCTCAGCCGGCTGGAAACCGCGGACACAGCCTTTCCTGACCAGGCTATGGCCGAAAAAAAACGGCGCCTGCAGATGATTGACTACTTTGTAGGGGAAATTGCAGCCCGGGTAAATCCGGACCGGGACTTGCTGATGATTGTAAGTCCCTCCCCCAACCGTGAACAGACTAAGCTCAAGAACACTTTTACTCCGGTTATTATCTGGGGCAAAGGCTATACCACCGGAGGATTGACCTCAGCTGCTACCCAGCGTTCCCTGGTGGTAGCTAATACCGATATTGCCCCCACTGTACTGGACTATTTCGGTTTGTCCGATGATACCGGTACCATGATCGGGCGCCCCATCCGGGTTGAGCCCAGTGATCAGAGCATGCTGGCAGAAGCTCAGGAGTTGAGCACCAAAACCAGTATGGTCAATAGGCTGAGAGTACCTCTTATTAAGGGTTATGTGCTTTTTCAAATAATAGCCATTCTGCTGGCTATGGTAGCCCTATTCTGGGTGCCGGAAGTGGCCAAGCATATCAAGCTGGCGATCATAGCTCTGGTAGTAGTGCCTCTGATTTACTTGTTCCTGACCATACTGCCCCTGTCAGCAGATTGGATGTATATTGTTATGGCCATAATCTTAACCATAACAGTTACCCTGCTGTTGAAAAAGATGGCGGGGGGCAATGCATACGGAGCCTTTTATATTAGCGTCATACTGACGGTCATAGCCTTAAACATAGATCTCATGACCGGTTCCAATTTAATTCATTATTCCATTCTTGGATATGATCCCATGGCTGGAGCCCGCTATTATGGAATCGGCAACGAATATATGGGTATACTGCTGGGCAGTTCTATTGCTCTGGCTGGGTCTTTTTATCAGAGATATCCCCAGCGGGGCTGGTTGATATTAATCGCCTTTTTATTTGTATTTCAAGCGGTAGTAATTGCTTCTCCCCAGGTAGGAGCCAATTCTGACGGGATGCTTACTGCGCCGGCAGCATTTTTGGTGACCTTACTGCTGCTGGGAGAATTCCGGATTCGCCCCCAGACGGTTCTGCTGGTCATGGCGGGAGTCATATTGGTTGCCGTAGGATTCACTGTATATGATATGAGCAGACCGGTAGAACTGCAGAGCCATATAGGCAGAGCTGCCCACCAGGTTTTAAGCGGCGGTTGGGAGGAAGCCTGGACCATCATCTCCCGGAAGCTGGGGATGAATATTAAACTGATTCGCTCCACTATCTGGAGCTGGGTGTTCATGGTTATGCTCCTGGTGCTGGCTTTACTGGTATACCGGCCTTTAGGCGCCATGAAGCAGCTGCGCAAGGATAAACCTTATATAGTTAAGGCATTCGGAGGAATTATTACCGGGGCTTTGGTAGGATTGGTGATAAACGATTCGGGGATCGTGGCTGCTTCTACCACCAGCATTTACCTAGTGGTGCCTTTATTGCTGCTGATACTTTATTATGAGCTTAATCGTTCTGCTGTCACCGCTGATGGGAATGAAAGGCAGGGCGGAAATGATGACTCGTAGATCGCGTCGTATACGTGAATATAATGATAAAGATTGGGAAAAGACTGTTGCCCAGCAGAGGCTGAAGTATAACCTGTGGGGTATTATCGCTATTCTGATCATTATAGGATTATACTTTTTGTCCCGGTGAGTGAACAGCCCGCCTGGAGTTCACCAGGCGGGCCGGATTAAGCTATTTGAAATACTGGATTTTCATGGCTGCGCGGACCTCTTCCATGGTTTGCTGGGCAACCTGATGAGCCCGTCGGGTACCTTCCCGCAGTATGTCCACCAGAATGTCTTTGGATTGGTATTGCTGGCGGCGCTGGTGCATGGGCTCAAGCAATTCATTCAAGACCTGGGCTTGTCTCTTTTTACATTCTACACAGCCAATCTTTCCTTGACGGCATTCCGTTTCTATTGCTTCTAATTCCTTGCTGTTAAATACTTTATGATACTCAAATATGGTGCACACTTCCGGGTGCCCCGGATCAGTTTTATGGATTCGGGCCGGGTCTGTTACAGCATTGCGTACTTTCTGCCATACCTGTTCCGGGGTGTCCGATAAGAAAATAGCGTTATTTAAGCTCTTGCTCATCTTGGCTTTGCCGTCCAGGCCAATTAGACGGGGGACTTGCCCCACCAGTACTTCTGGTTCCACCAGTACCGGCTCATAAAGGTCATTGAAACGGCGCACAATTTTACGGGTCAATTCCAGGTGGGGAATCTGATCTTCGCCCACCGGAACCAGATGGGCCTTGAAAATAGCAATATCCGCAGCTTGGCTTACCGGATACCCTAAAAATCCATACATCATATCCTTGAAACCATGCTGCTGGGCTTCTGATTTAATGGTGGGGTTGTGCCGCAATACATTGACCGGGGTAAACATGGCAAAATAAGTAGCCAACTCATGGATTTCAGGAATTTTGCTCTGAATAAAAATAGTAGCTTTATTAGGGTCCAAACCAGCGGCCAAATAATCGCTGGTTATTTGAAAGACGCTGTCTTCCAGGTCCTCTCCCTTTTCCCAATGGGTAGTTAATGCCTGTACATCCGCTATAATAATGTAGGTATCATATTCATCCTGAAGTTTTACACGGTTGGCCAAACTGCCTACATAATGGCCTAAATGCAGGGCACCAGTTGGTCTGTCGCCGGTGAGAATTCTTTTTTTCGCTGTCATATATTCACACTCCTTAATCATCAATAATTTAACATGGCTGAAGTCCCAGTGCAATGCCGGAAAAAAGGGACTTTCAAATCGTCGGAATATTGTTTACAAATTATGTTATGGTATAATAATATGGTAAAGGAAAATCTACGATTGAGTAATAAAGAGAGGAAATTATTTGACATGAGTGAGCTGAATAACTTTTTATGTTTTAGCATGCGGGCGGCTATGAAGAAAATTGATCGCAACCTCAGCGCACGGCTGGAAAACTATGGAATCAGCATTCCCCAGTCCTTCATCCTGCTAGTGCTGCGTGATGAAGACGGTATGACATTAAAGGAAATAGGAAACAGGACTTATATTGATAGTTCATCCATGACTGTTCTGGTGGATAAACTGGAAAAGGATGGCTTGGTTGAACGCAAGCTGGATCCCCAGGATAGAAGAGCCATCCGGGTATTCATAACTCCTTCCGGCCGTAAGGTTGCCGATCAGATTATCGAAATTGCTTACCAGTTTAATGCCGAACTGTATGATCTGCTGGGAGAAGGAAATCAAAAAGAATTTGTGCGTGGAATCAATAATATCGTAAATGGTTTGGAGTAGCTCTTAAAAGGATAAAACCTATGCATAATAGGGTTGATATTTCAAAATATTAAGCATATGATAGTATGTGCGAGGTAATTGGGGCTGAGTCGCTGCTAGAGCACTCAGCTTCAATTTCTTCCCCGATTAAGACGATTTTTTATTGACATGGGGAAGAAATGTGCTAAAATTCTACATGTGCGTGAACTCGAGTACTAAAAGGAGGTTTGGGAAACCAAACAACAACTGAAAGGGAGGCGACATGATTGCAGTCTTTGGGGCGACATGTGTTAGCCGAAGTTTACGGCTGTCGTTTTGAGGCATTGAACGATATCAAGTTTGTGCAGGATGTTATGATCAATGCTGCTTTAGAGGCTGGAGCGGAGATTAGAGAGTTTGTCTTTCACAAGTTTAGCCCACAGGGAGTCAGTGGTGTTGTGGTGATATCTGAGTCCCACCTGGCGATTCATACCTGGCCTGAACTGGGTTATGCAGCGGTAGACGTTTTCACTTGTGGAGAAAGGGTTAATCCCTGGGATGCGTGTAATTATCTAGCTGAAAAATTTGGCTCTACCTATGTAAACGCCAAGGAAGTTCAAAGGGGATTAATCCATGAGCAGGAGGAGCGCCTGGTGGCAAATATTTAGGAGGGATACTATTTTAGTAGACCGAAGAAGCTCTCTCATGGATGTTTATTAGACGCCTTGCAAGCTGGTAGGCAAGTAAGGCGTCTAATCATTTTCTGGAATTATTTTAATATGATCCAGTCCATGCAGTTCACCCAGGTGTTCTTTTATATGTCCTGCTTCCTCAGGTTCACAGCGTATGGTCAATATATAATAGCCCTGATCAAAAAATTGTCTTGCCCCACTCCGGTGATCACCTTCCCAAGATTCTCCTGATTTCTTTATGGCAGCTTCAACTTCATAACCGCGGTTGCGCAAATCAGTTAAAGCAGAAGCAGCCTGGATTTGACTGGTTGCCGATGCAATTAAAGTTATCATGGTTCTCCTCCTAATAAGGTTTTCATAATGTATATTTTCTATATAATAAGACTAAGTTTGGCTTATGATAGTATAATTAGCTTGACTCATTAGCCACAAGTTTAAAATAGGTAATTATTGCGCAAGCAGGATAAGAGTTGATTCTGCCGAAATTTTATAGAGTGATGCATTTTGTCGAGGGGGACACAGAGTTTATGGATTATTTATTTGCCCGGGATTATCGCCACCAGCTTATTGATGTGGAACGAAACTTTAAAGCAGGATTGCTTAAATCCTGGCCGGAAATAGAAACCTATGTTAACCGGCTGGAAGGTGATACTACCTGGGATCATCTTGCTTTAATGACTTTGGTTTTTTACGATCACCTGCATGTAGACAACCGCCTGTCCACGGTAATGGCATATATCTTCAAGAACTTGTACCTGGCTCAGTCGATTCATTGCAGCATCAAAAACGATGAGGAAGGTCAGGAATACAATCAGGATCTGCAATTTGCCATACTCATTGGGGATTACACCTTTGGCTATATTATGCAGATTCTTTTGGACCATAAAGCTGAGCGGGTTTTGAGTTCTTTAGCCTCTATGATCTGTACCATAAGTGAAGGGCTGGTACGTAAATATCATCAAGCCTGGAATACTATTAAGGAGATTGATCAGATCAAAGCTCCTCTTTATGCTACTGCTTTTCAAACCGCTGCCCAATTGGCCGGGGCAGGAAAGGAATCTGTCTATTATCGTCTGGGACATGATCTGGGTATGGCTGTAGAACTGCTGCATTTAGGGGTAAACAATCAAGTTGACCAGTATGTTCATAGTAGTTATGAGATACTGACCAGCCTGAAAAATGGACAAACCTACAAAGGTGTGATAGAGAGAGTAATCAATGAATTGCACGACCTGGCCTGCAGCCAGGAGCGGGCGGCTGTAATATAAAATTGTATGTGCCAAAGCTTATCTGGCTATGACCAGTGTGGTTGCAGGCCTTTTAAGCTTTTTTTTGTGATAGGAGGATAAATCTATGGCCTATAAAGACCTGCGTGAATTTGTGGAGCGTCTGGAAAGAGAAGGCGAGCTTAAAAGAATCAAAACCGAGGTAGATTCGGAACTGGAAATCACGGAAATAACGGACCGGGTGAGCAAGGCCTACGGCCCGGCTTTATTATTTGAAAACGTCCGCGGCTACAGCTGGCCGGTTTTAATAAATGCCTTCGGCAGCAAGAAAAGAATGGCTATGAGTTTGGGAGTCAATGATCTGGATGAAATTGCCCGGGACATAGTCAGTTTTATGGAGATAGCCGACCAGGTACCCCAGACCATGATGGACAAAGTTAAACTGCTGCCCAAAATCGCCCAGGTAGCCAACTTCATTCCCAAGTTGGTACGCCATGGCGCCTGCCAGGAAGTGGTGGAAAGCAACCCCTCCCTGGACCTGCTGCCGGTATTAAAATGCTGGCCGGAAGATGCAGGACGCTTCATAACCCTGCCCCAGGTATACACCAAGGATCCCGAGACAGGCAAGCGCAACGTAGGCATGTACCGGATGCAGGTGTATGACAGCAAGACCACTGGAATGCACTGGCATACCCATCATGATGGTGCGGCCATTTATCGTAAAAACTGCCAGTTGGGCAAACCTACGGAAGTAGCAGTGGCACTCGGAGGAGACCCTGCCATAACTTATGCCGCTACGGCGCCTTTGCCCCCCGGTATCGATGAACTGCTTTTTGCCGGTTTCCTGCGCAAGAAACCCGTTGAATTGGTGAAATGCAAAACCGTTGACCTGGAAGTGCCCGCTGATGCGGAAATCGTTTTAGAGGGTTATGTTGACCCCTGGGAGCGCCGGATTGAAGGTCCTTTTGGGGATCATACCGGATATTATTCCCTGGCTGATGAATACCCAGTTTTTCATTTAACGGCTGTAACTCACCGGAAAAACCCTATATATCCTGCTACCATAGTAGGCCGTCCTCCTCAGGAAGACTGCTATATGGCTCTGGCTACCGAGCGGATTTTCCTGCCCTTATTGAAGTTCCAACTGCCGGAGATAGTTGATATGCACCTGCCCATGGAAGGGGTATTCCATAATTGTGCCCTGGTCAGCATCAAAAAATCCTATCCCGGTCATGCCCGCAAAGTTATGAGTTCTCTCTGGGGAATGGGACAGATGATGTTTGCCAAGTTTATCATCGTAGTAGATGAAGATGTGAATGTACAGGATGTTTCCGAAGTGATGTGGAAGGTATTTAACAATGTTGATCCCCGCCGGGACACCATGATTGTTGATGGACCTTTGGATGTTTTGGATCATTCAGCCCCTACTCCTTTAATGGGTTCCAAGATGGGCATTGATGCCACACGCAAATGGGTCAGTGAGGGACATCCCCGGGAATGGCCCAACGATATCAAAATGTCCAGGGAAATAGTAGAACTGGTGAACCGAAAATGGAGTGAATACGGCCTTGATTAAGATAAAAGACTATTTGGATATGCTGGATTTCAGCAACACTCTGTTTGGATTGCCTTTTGCCTATTTGGGTGCCTTCCTGGCTCAGGACGGGCAGGTAACCCTGCACCAATTTTTCTGGATTACGGTAGCTATGGTAGGTGCACGTACGGCCGCCTTGAGTTTAAACCGCTTGATAGATTTGCCTTATGATGCAGCCAACCCCCGTACTGCCAGCTGGGTGATGCCGTCAGGCCGATTGCCTACTGGCCTAGTATGGGCAGGAGTTTTCTTTTTTCTGGCCTTATTATTCCTGGCGGCCGCCCAGTTGAATCCCCTGTGCTTGAAACTGGCCCCCCTGGCGGTAATAGTGCTGTGGGGTTATTCCTATACCAAGCGTTTTACCTGGTGGTGCCATCTAATACTGGGCATGGCCATTGGCATGGGACCCATAGGGGCCTGGTTTGCCATTACCGGCACTTTTGACTGGCAGCCCTTTTTGCTGGGGGCAGCGGTAGCTTTCTGGATTGCCGGTTTTGATACCATGTATGCCTGTCAGGACATAGAGTTTGACCGTCAGGCAGGGCTGTATTCAATTCCGGCCCGATTCGGAGAAACCGGAGCTCTGCTGTTTTCCGCTGTATTCCATTTTTTCACCGTAGTCTTCCTGGTACTGGCCGGATTGGTTTTACACTTGGGAGGATGGTATTATCTGGGAGTGTGCATAGCCGCTCTGGTGCTGATATATGAACATTGGGTCGTACGGCCGGGAGACTTGACCCGGGTGAACCAGGTTTCTTTTCAGTTTAATCACTATGTGGGTTTAATCATATTAGTGACCGCTCTGGTAGATATTTATCATTGACTATAGTAATGTATGCAGGAGTATTAGCCGGGTCGTTCCGGGACTCCTCACCTGCAACCCGTTGGATTACTTCGGTGCGAAGGGTAAACCTACTGTCGTTAACCCACTGTCAAAATACGGCTAAGGTAAAAGGAGTTTTTTCAGCAATGATACGAAAAAAGAGCTTTCATTCGCTGTGGCTTGGGTTGCTAATGATAATTGCAGGAAAAAGGGAGGCTGCTTAATGCCCAGAAGATATATTGTGGGGATAACCGGTGCCAGTGGAGTAATATATGGATTACGCTTGCTGGAGGTCCTGCTGCAGCAGCAAACCGAAGTGCACCTGGTGGTGACCGGTCCAGGGCGTATAGTAATTGAGCAGGAAATGGAGTGGGACATGCAGGGCGATTGGAAAGCCGCCTTACGGGCCAACCTGCCGGAAGGAAATATTGCTGTTTATGACGATGCTGATATCGCCGCTCCTATAGCCAGCGGTTCCTTTCGAGTAGACGGCATGGTAGTAATTCCCTGTACTATGGCCAGCATTGCTGCCCTGGCGGGCGGATATGCCCGCAGTTTGCTGGAAAGAGCAGCTGATGTAATGCTGAAAGAAAAGAAGCCTTTGCTGTTAGTACCCAGGGAAACTCCGCTGAGTTCCATTCACCTGCGCAATATGCTGCTGTTAGCGGAAGCCGGGGCCCATATTATTCCGGCTATGCCTGCTTTTTATACCCATCCTGCCACAGTGGAGGACATGGTGAACTTTGTAGTCGGGAAAGTTCTGGACGCTATGGGCATAGAGCACAATCTGTTTAAACGTTATGGTGAGCCTTAGGGTCAGTATGGCTTTAACCGGCCAGAACCTTTATAATGGTGTAGTAATTCCTGCTTGAGGGGAGAAAATAGGGTGGAATTTGATTTATTCAAGTTGGTACGCAAGGAGATGGAATTAGTCGAGCAATCCCTGTACCAGCATGTTAATACTTCAGAACAAGTCCTCAGCGAAGCTTCAACTCATTTAATCAAGGCGGGTGGAAAGAGGATACGGCCTGGTTTTGCTCTGCTGGTGGCGCGCATGTACCGGGACGATATCGGCTACGCTATTCCTCTGGCTACTGCTTTGGAACTGGTGCATATGGCCACCCTGGTTCACGATGATGTAATTGATAATTCAGAGGTCCGCCGGGGCACGGGAACGGTTAAACGCCTGTGGGGCAACCGGGTAGCTATATATGCGGGCAATTTTGTATTTGCCAGGGCTTTGGACCTTATAGCTTCCTATAACCGCCAGGATATTCTGGAAGTAGTAGCTGATGCCAGCATGAAGATTTGCCAGGGAGAAATTGAGCAGATGCTCAGCTGTTTCAATGTAAACCTGGGCTTAAAGAACTATCTGCGGCGGATTGAACGCAAAACTGCTCTGCTTATATCCCTGAGCTGCCAGGTTGGAGCTATGCTCTCCACTTCCAACCCAAAGGAAATCGAGGCTTTGAGAAGATACGGATACGATCTGGGGCTGGCTTTTCAGATAACCGATGATATTCTGGATTTTGTTGCCGATGAAGCTACTCTGGGCAAACCCACCGGAAGTGACATCAGGCAGGGAGTCATCACTCTGCCGGCTCTGTATGCGCTGCATCATGATGCCCGGCGGGATGAACTAGCCCAGCTGCTGTCTTCTCCTCAGGCTTGCCAGGATAACACCCAATATATTATTGACATTGTGTGCGAGTCAGATGGTATTGAATATGCTTATTCAGTCAGTCAGCATTATGCTCACCGCTCCAAGCGTCATTTAGCTATTCTGCCGGATACACCAGTAAAAGAAACCCTTTTGGAACTAGCCGATTTTATTCTGACCAGAGATTACTAATCAGAGGGGATGGGTATGGCCTTTAGGGATATGACCCCGGAAGAAAAACAAACCATTATTGAGCATCTGGAAGACTTGCGCCAGTCACTGCTTATAAGTGTGGTAGCCATTATCATTGCTGCCATAGGCTCCTTTTATTATAGTGAACAAATCCTGTCGATTATAATTTCACCTTTAAAGGCATTAAACGAGAATTTAATAGTTACCGGTGTGACCGAGGCATTTTTTGTAAAGCTCAAACTTTCCTTCCTGGCGGGATTTATTATTGCTTTTCCCATTGTGGCGTGGGCTATCTGGAGGTTTTTTAAACCGGCTTTGTATCCCCATGAGAGAAAGTGGGTTTACATCTTATTCCCCGTCACTATTATCTTGTTTACGGCAGGAGTACTCTTTGCCTATTTCGGAATCTTGCGTCTGGTTCTAAACTTCTTCATATATATCGCCGGTGAAAACCTGGAGACCATGTTTAAGGTGGATCAGTATGTTTCTTTTGTCATGGCTTTTATTATTCCTTTTGGTTTAGTATTTGAACTCCCGGTAGTGGTCTTTTTCCTTACTAAACTGGGAATTATCAATTATGAAATGCTGGCCCGTAACCGGAAATATGCTCTGTTGGTTATTGTTATTCTGGCGGCAGCTCTTACCCCGGGACCTGACCCAGTATCCCAGATGCTTATGGCTTTGCCGGTTTACTTACTTTTCGAAGTCAGTATATGGGTGGCCAAGCTGTCCCGCCCTGGTAGAGATCGTAGCGCCAAGAAATCCAAATAAACATTGCCTTTGACTGAGCTGGTCTCGGGACAGCAGGCAGGAACGTGGATTGCTTTACAAAGCGGGTGCTTTTTGTCATAATATCTATATCAGTGCAGTATTAGCCCTATCAGGAATGATGCCCCTTAAGGAGGGAAGATTGTTGTTCGGACTCATTGGTAATTTTGGCCCCTGGGAATTGGTTTTGATTTTGGTTATAGTGCTGATAATAGTAGGTCCCGGTAAGCTTCCCCAGGTAGGGGAGTCGTTGGGAAAAGCTATACAGAGTTTCCGCAAAGCCAAAGAACAAGAGTTTGACGAGTTGGAGGAAAAGCAAGAAAAATAGCTCCAGGTCTGGCTTCAGACCTTTTTTTATATACACGTGGAGGACGGGTTGTGGCTAGTTTATTTCCCATATTTGTGAGCCTGGAAAATAAACGATGTTTAGTGGTGGGTGGAGGAAAAGTAGCAGAACGGAAAGTGGAGAATTTACTGGAATATCCGGTGCAGATTGACTTGGTCAGCCCCCAGGCAACGCCTAAGCTGCAGAACTGGGCTGCAGAGGGGAAGGTCAATTGGATAGCCAGGAATTTTCAGCTAACGGATATTCAGGATGCCTTTTTGGTTTTTGCCGCTACAGACGATCTGCAAATTAATCGTGAGATAGCCCGCCTTTGCCAGAAGGAAGGGATTTTAGTCAATGCCGTTGATGATCCGGCTTATTGCGACTTTTTTGTGCCCTCCATCATCCGCCGCAACTCCTTGGTCTTAGCTATTTCTACTGAAGGAAAAAGTCCAGCTTACGCCAAAAGATTACGCCGGCAAATGGAAGAAATCATTACTGACGCCCATGGCAAGTTTGTTGACCTGCTAGGGGAGCAAAGAGAAATTGTCAAAGAAACGGTGCCCGATATCAGAATTCGGCAGGCGATTTTTGAGGCTATGGCTGGATTGGATATCCTGGATCTGATAACCGCAGGCAGAGATGAAGAGATAAAGGAGCGATTTAAAGAATGTATGTCCTTGTGGCAGGAGTAAACCACAGGACGGCGCCGGTGGAAATCAGGGAAAAGTTTTCCATACCCGGACCCGCCCTGGAGGATGCTTATGCCTCATTAAACCAATACAGCGGGGTGGAGGGTTCTATAATTCTGCATACCTGCAACCGCACAGAAGTATATGCCACCACCAGGAACATAGAAGAAGGCACCAAAGATCTGGAAAAGTTTCTCCGGCAGTATTCCGGATTAGGCTACCATGAATTAAAGACTTACTTGTACCAGCCTAACTGCCATGAAGCCATTCTTCACCTGTTTCGAGTAGCCTCTGGCCTTGATTCAATGATATTGGGAGAAAACCAGATTCTCGGTCAGGTTAAGGACGCCTACCTGAAAGCTATTGAACTGGGGTCGTCCGATGGAGTATTGAATGCTCTGTTTCAGAGGGCTATTTATGTGGGGAAGAAGGTTCGCACGGAAACGGGACTGGACAAGTATCCTATTTCCATCAGTGCGGCGGCGGTGGAACTGGCCCGGAGGTGCCTGGGGAGTCTGGAGGATAAAACCGTTATGGTGGTCGGTGCCGGTGAAATGAGCGAGCTCACCACCCGTTATTTGATGCAGCATGGAGTCAAATCGGTTATAGTATCTAACCGTTCTTATGATAAAGCTGTGCTCCTGGCAGAATCCCTGCAGGGGAAGGCCATTCGTCTTGACGATCTTCCTGACATGCTGCCGCAAACGGATATACTAATATCCTGTACTGCAGCCACCCATTATGTAATGGATGATAACAACTGCGGCGAATCCTTGCGCAAACGCCAGGGCAAGCCCATTATTTTAATTGATATTGCCGTTCCCCGGGATATTGATCCGGCTGTAGGAGATATTCCCGGAGTATTCTTATATGATATAGACGACCTGCAGGGGGTTGTAGATGCTAATTACCTGGAACGGCAGCGGGCCTCCAGGAAAGCAGAGAAAATTATTGCCGAAGAACTGGAGAAGTTCAACCAATGGCTGGCCAGCCTGTATGCAGTGCCGGTTATTACGGCTCTGAGAGCTCATGCTGAGGCAATAAAACAAGAAGAATTGCAAAAAGCCCTGAACCGCATGGGACCGATATCGGAGCACCAGCACAAAGTGCTGGGTTCCATGGCAAATTCTATTGTCAACCGGCTGCTTCATAATCCGGTGATAACCTTAAAAGAAATGGCAGCCAGCAATCAGGGGCACTTTTATGCAGAAGTGGTTAAGAAGCTGTTTGATTTGCAGGTAAATTATGAGGAGACCATGACCAATGATGCGGTTGAAACTGGGAACCCGAGGTAGCAAGTTAGCCCTCTGGCAGGCGCAAGCTGTAACTGAAAGGCTGAAAGAGTATCATCCTGATTTACAGATAGAAGTAGTAATTATAAAAACAGCAGGCGATAAAATACTGGATGTGGCCCTATCCCGTATTGGTGATAAGGGTCTGTTTACTAAAGAACTGGAAAAAGCCTTGTTGGATGGTACTATAGATTTGGCTGTCCACAGTTTGAAAGATCTTCCTTCCCAGCTGGGGGAAGGATTAAAACTGGCTGCAGTTATGCCCCGGGAAAATCCCGGTGATGTTTTAATCAGCAGGTCCGGGCTGCATCTTTCCGATCTTCCGGCGGGCAGTGTAATAGGTACCTCCAGCCTGCGCCGGACTGCCCAGTTGAAGGCCGTGCGTCCCGACCTGCAAGTGATTGACATAAGAGGCAATGTAGAAACCCGTATAAAGAAAATGCAGGAACAGCAGCTGGATGGAATTATTCTGGCCTATGCCGGTGTGAAACGGCTGGGGCTAGAACACTGGATAACCCAGGTATTGCCCTATGATATAATGCTGCCAGCCACCGGTCAGGGAACCATAGCCATTGAAACTCGAGATCATGATGAAAAGATGGATAGTATATTGGAAACTGTCAACGACAGGAAAACCTTTGCGGAAATACAGGCGGAACGCGCCTTTTTAGGCCGGCTGGAAGGCGGCTGTCAGGTACCCATGGCTTGCCTGGCTGAATGCCGGGAAGGCGTGATTCATATGCAGGGTTTGGTATCATCTCTTGATGGATCCCGAGTTATCCGCGATTCCATAACCGGCAGCAGCCATGAGCCGGAGCAAATAGGATTGAACCTGGCCGAGCGGATTCTGGAGGCCGGGGCAGATCGCATTCTCAGATCCATACAGTCTATGGGGGATCAGTAATGCAGAAACCAGGTAAGGTTTACTTGATTGGCGCGGGACCGGGAGATCCCGGGCTGTTTACTCTTAAAGGACAGCGCATACTGCAAAAGGCCGACGTGGTGATATATGACCGTTTGGCCAGCCCGGCTATACTCAATATGGCTCGCAGTGATGCAGAGAAAATTTATGTGGGCAAAATATCAGGACGCCATGCTTTGTCCCAGGAGGAGATCAATCAACTGCTGGTGGAGAAAGCCCGTCAGGGTTTGACTGTAGCCCGTTTAAAGGGAGGCGATCCTTTTTTATATGGCCGGGGAGGAGAAGAAGCCCTGTTTGTGCGCCAGCATGGCTTGGAGTTTGAAGTAGTGCCAGGAGTAACTTCGGCCATTGCTGTGCCTGCTTACGCTGGGATACCGGTAACCCACCGGGATATGACCTCCACTTTTGCTGTCATTACCGGGCACGAAAAACCTGATAAAAAGGAAAGTTCGATTAACTGGGAACACGTAGCCCCCGGCATTGGTACTTTGGTTTTCCTCATGGGGGTGGAAAACCTGCCCTTTATCTGCAGTAATCTTATTAAACACGGACGGGATTCCCAGACTCCGGTGGCTTTGATTCGCTGGGGGACCCTTCCCGAGCAGCAGGTTTTGACAGGTACTCTGGACAACATTGTGGATCTGGTGCGGGAGCATAATTTCAAGCCTCCGGCGGTTATAGTGGTAGGGGAAGTGGTCAGACTGCGGGAGGAATTAAATTGGCTTGAAAGCAAACCCCTGTGGGGCAAGAAAGTTGTAGTAACCCGTTCCCGAGCCCAAGCCAGTCAACTGGTGGACCGGATCGTGGATCTGGGGGGCGAAGCTATTGAATTTCCGGCTATCGAGATAAAAAAGGAAGCTAATCTCAGTGGCCTGCACAATGCCTTCAGGCACCTGGACAGCTATGACTGGATAGTTTTTACCAGTGTAAATGCAGTAGACATCTTCTTCGATGAACTGATGGGATGCGGCTATGATGTCAGGGACCTGAAAGGAATCAAGCTGGCAGCTATCGGGCCGGCTACCCGGGATCGACTGGTGCAAAGGGGCCTGAGAGTGGAAGTTATGCCTGAAGAGTACCGGGCAGAAGGAATTGTCAAATCCTTAATTTCTGTCAGTCGCCCCGGTCAGTGGGTATTGCTGCCCAGAGCCCGGGGTGCCCGTTCGGTTCTGCCGGAGGAACTGAAAAAAGCAGGTTTGCATGTTAATGAAGTGTTTCTCTATGAAGCTGTAGCCGCTTTATCGGTAAGTTCCGAAGTTTTAGAGGAAATAAAACAGGGAAATATGGACTATCTAACCTTTACCAGTTCATCAACAGTACATAACTTTGTTAAAATCGTAGGCAGGGAAAATATAGAACGCATTAACAATAACACCAAAATAGCCTGTATTGGACCAATTACCGCTGATACCGCACGACAATACGGGTTTACTGTAGATATAAATGCCTCAGAGTATACCATTCAGGGTCTGGTTGAGGCTATTGTAGAGGAGAGCAAAGCCAGCAGGGAGGACCAATAGCTATGATTGGATGCACAAAATTATTATGTGGCACAGCCACTGTATCTGATGTCATAAAGCACAGTTCCAGGGAAGGGCAGGTGCCCCCGGAACTGCTGCAGTTTTCCAACCAGAACCGTCCGTTGGTAGTATGGAACATGACCAACCGCTGCAATTTGCGCTGCCGCCACTGCTACATCAGCGCAGAAGACCGCCAGTATCATGACGAACTGACTACTGATGAGGCCAAAGCTTTTATAACCGATCTGGCTAATATGAGAGTACCGGTTCTGCTATTTTCGGGAGGAGAACCCCTGATCCGCAAGGATATTTTTGAACTGGGCAGAATGGCGGCGGACCTGGGGCTGCGGCCGGTTATCTCCAGCAACGGTACGCTGATAGACAAGGACATTGCCCGGAAGATAAAAGAGGCAGGTTTTCAGTATGTAGGGATCAGCATTGATGGGAAACCTTCCACCAATGATGAGTTTCGCAATATGCCGGGGGCTTTTGCCGCAGCTTTAAAAGGCATTCATGCCTGCCTGGATGAAGGGGTTAAAACCGGGATCAGGTTTACAGTCAACCGCTATAATCAAGCTGATCTGCCTGAGATTTTGGACATAGTGGAAAAAGAGGGTATACCCCGTTTCTGCATGTATCATTTGGTATATGCCGGCCGGGGAGCGGAAATGGCTGACATGGACACTAGTGTGGAAGAAACCAGGCAGATACTGGACTTTTTGAGTGAACGCACGGTGGATTTGTACCAAAGAGGGGTACAGGTAGAGATACTCACCACGGATAATCACGCTGACGGCATTTACCTGTTGAACCGTATTCGCCGGCAGCAGCCGGAAAGAGTTGATGAAATAGTAACCCTGCTGGAGATGCACGGTGGCTGTTCGGCGGGAACCAAATTTGCTAATGTGGATCCCCGCGGAAATGTCCATCCCTGCCAGTTCTGGCAGGACTACACCGTGGGCAATGTACGGGAAAAACCCTTTTCGGAAATCTGGAATTCCGATGATGAACTGATGGTTATGCTGCGGGAGAAGGATAAGCACGTCAAAGGGCGCTGCGGTGCCTGTACGTACAAGTCACTGTGCGGTGGGTGCCGGATCCGCGCCCGGGCAGTTTACGGTGATCTGTGGGCTGAAGACCCAGCCTGCTACCTCACAGCGGAAGAATTAGCCGGATAGGAGGTTTTGCAATGGCTTTCCCAAGTCAGCGGCTAAGAAGACTGCGTTCTACTCCTACCCTACGCAATATGGTGCGGGAAACGGTATTAACCTGTGATGACCTTATATATCCTCTATTTGTGGTGTTCGGGCAGAACAAGAAAATACCGATTTCCTCAATGCCTGGCGTGTTCCAGTATTCAGTGGACCGCTTGGGAGAACCTATTCAACAAGTAGCCGAACTGGGCGTACCGGCAGTACTGCTGTTTGGCATCCCGGAAACCAAAGATGCCCTGGGCTCAAGTGCCTGGCAGGAGGATGGGGTAGTCCAGCAGGCCATCAGGAAAATCAAGGAGCTTAGCCCGCAAACTGTTGTTATTACCGATGTGTGCATGTGCGAATATACTGATCACGGCCATTGCGGGGCTTTAGACGAGCAGGGGCGAGTTATAAATGATGCTACTCTGGATTTATTAGCTAAAGAAGCTCTCTCCCATGCTGAGGCTGGCTGTGATATGGTAGCCCCGTCAGACATGATGGACGGTAGGGTAGGGGCTATCAGGAAAGCCTTGGACGATCACGGCTTTTCCCATCTGCCCATTATGTCCTATGCGGCCAAGTTTTCCTCGGCTTTGTACGGACCTTTTAGGGAGGCCGCTGAATCAGCTCCTCAGTTCGGGGACCGCAAAACCTACCAGATGGACGGGGCAAACCGGTTGGAAGCCCTGCGGGAAGTGGAATTGGACATTGAAGAAGGAGCCGATATCGTTATGGTGAAACCGGCTCTGGCTTATTTGGATATTATTCGGGAGGTAAAAGACACTTTTGGCTACCCTACCGCGGCCTATCATGTAAGCGGCGAATACGCCATGCTGAAAGCCGCCGCAGCTAATGGCTGGCTTGATGAGGAAAGGGTTACTATGGAGATTTTAACCAGTATCAAGCGGGCCGGAGCGGATATGATCATCACTTATGCCGCTCTGGATGCCGCTCGCTGGCTGAAAGGTTAGTTGGAGGAGGTATTGAGCCGGTCCGGACAGGGTTGGCTTGAGAATATATGCTGGTTTCCTGGAACACAACCAATCAATGCAATATGTTCTGCGATCATTGCTACCGGGACGCCGGAGCCCGATTGGAGGACGAACTGACTACTGAGCAAGCCCGGGATCTGATCGACGGCATGGTGCGCGCCGGTTTCAGAATTATGATATTCAGCGGCGGTGAACCGCTGATGCGCCCGGATATTTATGAATTAGCCCGCTATGCTACTGACAAGGGCTTGAGGGCAGTATTGGGGACCAATGGTACATTGATCACCGAAGAAGTAGCCCGGGAACTTAAAAAAGCTGGATTCATGGCTGCCGGAGTAAGTCTGGACAGTTTGGATCCTGCCAAAAATGATGAGTTTAGAAAGCTGGAGCATGCTTTTGACCTGGCAGTTCAGGGAATGCTTAACCTGAAAAAAGCCGGCCTGCCCTTTCAAGTTCATACCACGGTAATGGATTGGAATGTGGATGAACTGGAAAAGATTACCGATTATGCAGTAGAAATAGGGGCTATGGCTCATCATGTTTTCTTTTTGGTTCCTACCGGCCGGGGTAAAAATATAGAGGAAGAGGCGCTGCGGGTCGCTGCTTATGAGAAAACCATAGCCAGGTTAATGGATAAGCAGAAAGCCTGTCCCATTGAGATAAAGCCCACCTGCGCCCCTCAGTTTATCAGGACAGCTGACAAGAAAAACATCCCCATGCGTTTCAGCAAAGGCTGTTTGGCAGGGATCAGCTACTGCATCATTAGTCCCAAGGGTGATGTTCAGCCCTGTGCCTACCTAGATATTCCTTTAGGAAATGTCAAGGAGACTCCTTTTGATGAGATCTGGAGGAATAATGCCGTCCTGCAGAAACTGCGGACCATGGAATATGAGGGCAAGTGCGGTGCCTGTGATTACCGGGAGCGCTGCGGTGGATGCCGGGCACGGGCCTATTATTACAGTCAGGGAAATATTATGGCGGAAGACGAGTGGTGTCTCTATAATCCGCCGGGGTGGGGAAGACAATAATGTTAACTTCTCTGGACCGAAAAATATTGGATCTTCTGCAAAATAAGTTTCCTATTAGTATACACCCGTACCGCCAGCTTGCTGATATACTTGGTATGGATGAGGCTGCTCTGCTGCAGCGTATTCAGCATCTGAAAGATGAGGGCATTATACGCAGAATCGGCGGGATTATGGATTCGCGCAGCCTGGGGTTTTACTCGGTTTTGTGCGCCTCGGAAGTGCCCGAGGAGAGGATAGACCAGGTAGCCTTCCGGATCAATGCTGAACCGGGAGTGACCCATAATTATCGCCGCAACCACCGCTTGAATCTTTGGTTTACTTTGACTGCACCTACCCGGGATAAAGCTCAGCTTATTCTGCAGCGCCTGGAGAATGAACTGAACATTAAGATCTATACCCTGCCAGCGGAAAAAGTATATAAAATCAAGTTGAGTCTGCCTATGCAGGAGGATGATTATGCTGACTGATACCGATATTCAGATTATCCAGTACCTGCAGGGAGATATCCCTTTGGAATCCCGTCCTTTTGCTCAATTAGCAGAGAAGCTGGGCATAAGTGAAGCAGAGGTTGTTGAGCGGATCCAATGGATGCAAGAGCGGGGGCTGATCAGGAGATTGGCAGCGGTATTGCGGCATCGTGAGGCGGGTTTTCAGGTCAATGCCATGGTGGCCTGGAACGTGGATCATGCCAGGGCAGATGAAGTAGGCCGGTATTTTGCCCTTGATCCCCAGGTAAGCCATTGTTACTGGCGCCAGGTGCCGGAAGAGTTTGGTTATAATCTGTTTACCATGGTGCATGCCCGCTCCCAACAGGAATTAAAAGAACGGATAGAGAAGTTGTCTAAATGCCAGGACGTCAAGGATTACATAGTGCTGGAAAGCTTGCAGGAATATAAAAAAGTCAGCATGCAGTATTTTTAACTTCTGCCTGGCTTGCAATCAGAATATTAATAGGGGGAGAGCGGTAAGACATGAATACCAGCAAATCGGACCAACTTTTCGCCCAGGCCCAAACCTATATTCCTGGAGGAGTAAACAGCCCGGTTCGTGCTTTTCAGGCTGTCGAGGGTAATCCCGTTTTTATTGACCATGCCCAGGGGTGTCGTCTGGTCGATGTAGATGGCAACGAATATATAGACTATGTATGCTCGTGGGGACCGCTGATTCTGGGACACAGTCACCCGGCAGTGGTGGAAGCAGTTCGTGAAGCCGCCCTGAAAGGAACCAGTTATGGGGCTCCCTGTGAAGCCGAGGTAGAATTAGCTCGGACTATTTGTGAAGCTATTCCTTCCATAGAAATGGTGAGAATGGTAAACTCGGGCACCGAAGCTACTATGAGTGCCGTCAGACTGGCCCGAGCCTTTACCGGTCGCCAGCTGATTGTGAAATTTGAGGGCTGTTATCATGGACATGCTGACAGTTTTCTGATTAAAGCCGGATCAGGCCTGATGACTACCGGTGTGCCAACCAGTCCTGGCGTACCAGGTGCCTTGGCTGAGCAGACTTTGGTGGCCCAGTACAACGATATATCATCGGTGGAACAGCTGTTTCGCCAGTATGGACAGGATATAGCCGCAGTTATCATTGAGCCCATGGCCGGCAATATGGGACTGGTACTGCCCGATCCCCAGTTTTTGAAAGACCTGCGCAAAATAACTGAACTATATGGCAGTCTGCTGATTTTTGATGAAGTAATCACCGGTTTTCGTACCTGTTATGGCGGGTTCCAGAATATCATTGATATCCGGCCCGATCTTACTACGCTTGGCAAGATTATCGGCGGTGGTCTCCCGGTAGGAGCTTATGGAGGACGCCGCGACATCATGCAAATGGTATCTCCCAGCGGAGAAGTATATCAAGCGGGAACCCTGTCCGGCAATCCCCTGGCTATGGCGGCAGGCTTGGCCACCCTGCAAGTTTTGAAAGATTCAGACTGGTACGACCGCATGGAGATTATTAACTACTACCTGTCCAATAAGATGAAAACAGTATTTGAAAACCACGGCTACCTGTTTGAAATTAACCACTTTGCTTCTATGTTCACGGTGTTTTTTACTGAGGAACCAGTGGATTCCTTTGCTGCCGTGAAAACTTGTGATACAGAGTTTTATGGCCGCTTCCATAGAGCTTTGCTGAAACGGGGAGTCTATTTCCCGCCCTCCCAGTTCGAAGTCTGCTTTATATCCTGTGCCCATGAGTTGAAAGATGCGGATATTACCGTTGCCGCCATTGATGAAGCTCTGGATGAAGTTGGCCAGAGGTGAGATTATTGGTAGAAAACAGTTGGGAATGGTTTATCAGCAAGTTTGAAAGCTTAAGCCGCATTGATTTAACCGCCTATAAAAGGCCCCAGATGGAAAGGCGCATAAATAGTTTTATGCGGTCAGCCGGAGCTAATGATTACAAATCTTTTTTGGATTTAATCAGGAATGACGCTCCGTTATACCAGAAATTCCTTGAGCACATTACCATTAACGTGTCCGAATTTTTTCGCAACGCTAATCACTGGGACATCCTGCAGAATCAAGTTTTGCCGTTGCTGCTGAAGGACCGCAAGTCTTTGCGGGTGTGGAGTGCGGGCTGTTCCACCGGTGAGGAGCCGTATTCGCTAGCCATGATGTTTTCAGACAGGCGTATTCCCTTGAGCGACAAAATTCTGGCCACCGATATTGATCAGAATGCCTTAAACAAAGCTATGCAGGGTATCTATACCAGCAAGGCTGTGCAAGGGATTCCGCCTGCTTATATCTCCCGCTATTTTGATTATCAGGATGATAAATACCAGATTAAAAAAGAAATTCGTGACATGGTACATTTTAAGCGGCATGACCTGCTGCGGGATCCCTTTGCCCGTAATTTTGACTTAATCTTGTGCCGTAATGTAGTGATATATTTTACGGAAGAAACCAAAAACAAACTTTATCAGCGCTTTGCTGAAGCTCTGACCACCGGAGGAGTTCTGTTTATCGGCAGTACCGAGCAGATTTTCCAAGCCCGGGAGCTAGGCTTGAAAACCATATCTACCTTTTTTTACCAGAAGATAAAATAAAGATTAAATATTAGGGGCAGTTACAAATTTTCCATCTTTGCAGGAAATGCTACACATATAGAGAATTACTAGTTTGATATGCTGTTTTTTAATAACCCATTATTGGGCGGTAATTTGCCGGTGGGCAACCGATAGAGATCTTTCATGGGGGTGGTGGTGTAAAATTTGTCAATCATGTCTGCGAGTTGCGAGGGGTTTAGGTTTGGTAATCCATTAAAAAATTAATGAATTAGAAAAGGAGGAATGAACTTGAAGGTTCTGGTATGTGTGAAGCAAACATTTGACACCGAAGCCAAAATCGAATTGAAGGATGGCAAGATATCGGATGCGGGTATCAATCTGATTATCAATCCTTATGATGAAGTGGCTGTTGAAGGTGCAATCCAATTGAAGGAAAAAGGCATCGCCAAGGAAGTAGTGGTAGTTTCAGCCGGTTCTGATAAAGCCATGGATGCCATTCGCACTGCCCTGGCTATGGGTGCTGACCGTGGTATTCTGGTAAAACAAGATACTGCTGCTGATGAATACCAGAGAGCCGTCGCCCTGGCAGCTGCAATCAAAGATGAAAATCCCGACTTAATTCTCGCAGGTCATGTTGCAGCAGATGATGGATCCTCTCAGGTGCCTACCCGTATAGCAGAGATTTTAGGATTACCGCATGTAAACGTAATCACCAATATTGAAATTGCTGATGGCAAAGCCGTATGCACCAGTGAAGCCGATGGCGGAACTCAGGTTACTGAAGTAAGCATTCCGGCGGTTATTTCCAGCCAGGTAAGCTGGAATGAGCCTCGTTATCCTTCCATGAAGGGTATCATGCAGGCTAAGAAAAAACCGGTCGCAACCATTGATGCTGTAGCTGTTGAACCCAAGAGCAAGATTGTAGAATTTTCACTGCCGCCTGCTAAGACAGCCGGTGTCAAGATCGAAGAAGAACCCGAAGTCGCTGCAACCAAACTGGCCGACTGGATGAAGAATACCGTTAAGGTAGAAGTAAAATAGTATTGCCTGAAGTGGCATGATATAAAGGAGGGTAATTGATGGCCGGAACTTGGGTATTTGTCGAACACAGAGATGGAAATGTTCGTAAAGTTACTTATGAGATGATTTCCAAGGCTAAGACTTTTGGTGATGAAGTAAGCGCAGTCATTTTTGGCAAAGGTATTGAAGGCCTGGCTCCTGAATTTGCTAAATATGGAGCTGACAAGGTTTACGTTGTAGAAGGCGATATTTTTGCCAGCTACAACACCGGTGCTTTTGTAGCCCAGATGGCTGCGATGATTAAGGAATATGCTCCTAATGCTGTCCTGTTTGCTCATACCTTTAACGGAAGAGATTTTGCTTCCCGGCTGGCTCAAAAGCTGGAAGTTGGTCTGGCAACTGACGTTATCGATGCTGAAATCAGTGCTGGCAAAGGTTTATTTACCCGCGCCATCTATGCTGGTAAAGCATTGGCCAAAGTAGAAATTACCACCAGCCCCATTCTGGCAACGGTTCGCGCTGGTGTATTTGAAGTGGTAGAATCTGCAGGTGCCGGTGCAGTAGTAAAACCGGCAGTAGCCGCTACCGAAGCTGATGTCTATCAAACCATTAAGAGCTTCGAGCCCACTGTATCTGCACGGCCTGAACTCACTGAGGCTGATATAGTGGTATCCGGTGGCCGTGGATGCAAAGGCCCCGAAGGCATCAAAGTGGTAGAACAATTAGCCGACCTGCTGGGAGCTGCTTTGGGCGGATCCCGCGCAGCTATCGACTCTGGATGGCTGGGCCATGAGCTGCAAGTAGGACAGACCGGTAAAGTGGTCAACCCCACTTTGTATGTAGCCTGCGGTATTTCCGGTGCTATCCAGCACCTGGCCGGTATGTCTTCTTCTAAGTTCATCGCCGCTATCAATACCGACCCCGAAGCTCCCATTTTCAATGTAGCCGATTTCGGTGTAGTTGGTGACCTCTTCAAAGTTATTCCGCTGCTGTGTGAAGAGCTGAAAAAATAAACTTGAGGTCATAACCTATGGGGGGGAGATGGTTTTACTGGATATACGCTTAGCGTATATCCAGTAATAACCCTTGCTTGATTAAGGAGGGAAAGGTTTAGATGATATTTGGATATACTCCACTGCAAGGCGGATACGATGTCCCGATGCGGGTAGTGGGAGCCAACATCCCTTATGAATGGCTGATATACATTTTTATGTTCATTCCTATTGGGATATTGTTGTACGGCATTTATAAGCGCTACCAGGTGTGGACATTGGCCAAGGGAGAAATTCATCGCAATGATCAAGTGGGCAAGCGGATCCTATCATGGCTGGGGTACACTTTTGCCCAAGCCAGGGTTATTCGCAAACCTCTGGCAGGTCTAATGCATGCGCTGCTGTTCTGGGGTTTCTTGGTGCTGGCTTTGGCTGCTGGGGTAGATGCTTCTCACCACTGGCTGCACTGGCCTCCTATCGAAGGTGCTATCTATATAGGTTTCTCCTGGTTTGTTGATGTTCTCGGATTCCTCGCCTTGATTGGAATTATTGGTCTGGCTGTAATCCGCTATATTCAAAAACCGGATCGCCTCAATGATACTAAAGCCTCCGATGGTTGGATAATCCTCTTGGTATTTATCGTTCTCTTTATTGGTTTCGTAATTGAAGGCCTGCGTATTGCAGCCCAGATTAAGCTATCGGTTACTATGGAGCAGATTGCCTATGAACGGGTAGCTTCTCCTTTTGGCTGGCTGTTTGCCATGCCCTTTGCCAACACATCTCTGGAAGCTGTTTTGATGTGGCACCGTATTCTCTGGTGGTTCCACATGGCTACTGCCTTCCTGCTGATAGCTCTCATCCCGTTTACCAAGCTATGGCACATATTTGCCGGTATGCTCAATTATGCATTCCGGGATTTGGGTCCTTCAGCCCTGCGCATGGTTGAAAACATTGAAGAAGCTGAAACCTTTGGTGTTGAGAATATAGAGGAATTCGGGTGGAAAGACCTGCTGGACTTAGAAGCCTGTATCCGCTGCGGCCGCTGCCAGGAAAACTGCCCGGCCTACAATACCGGTAAGCATTTGAACCCGAAGATTACTCTTATTCAGCACATGAAACAGCATCTGGATGAAAAAGCACCTTATCTGCTGGCTCAGAAGGGGCAACCTGCAGAAGCTGATGTGGTAGCTATGACCGAAGAAGCTGCCGAAGAAGTCAGTCCTATGGACAAGAGCCTCATCTATGATGTGGTAACCACCGATGTTATTTGGGACTGCACCAATTGCCGTGCCTGTATGGAACACTGTCCCATGTTCATAGAGCACATTCCCAAGATTGTGGAAATGCGCCGCAACCTGGTTATGTGGCAGGGTGACATGCCCAGTGAAGCTCAGATGGCCTTTACCAATATGGAGCGTAACTACAATCCCTGGGGTGTGGGCTTTGCCAACCGGGCAGCCTGGCTGGATGAGCGGGGCGTTCGAGATCTGGTCAACTTACTGCCTGAGGATGGCGGAGAATTTGAATACCTGCTGTTTGCCGGCTGCGCTGTTTCCTTCGATGACCGGTATAAGAGGGTAGGCGAAGCCCTAGTTAAGCTGTTGCATAAAGCAGGTGTCAGCTTTGGATATCTGGGCGTGGAAGAATACTGCTGCGGCGATTCCGCACGTCGTTTGGGTAATGAATACCTGTACCAGACACTGGCGCAGATGAATATTGAGAGCTTCAATAATTATGGCGTTAAGAAAATAATCACCGTATGTCCGCATGGATATAACGCTTTGAAGAATGAGTATCCGCAAATGGGCGGAAACTACGAAGTCTACCATTATACCGAAATACTGGCTAAGCTGATTGCTGAAGGCAAACTTAAGCCAGAGAAATCTTTGAACACCAGAGTTACTTACCATGATTCCTGCTTCCTGGGCCGTCACAATAATGTTTATGACCAGCCGCGCCAGGTAATCAAAGCCGCGGGCGGCAACATTATTGAAATTGATAAATCCAAGCAGTTCGGATTCTGCTGCGGAGCAGGCGGCGGACGCATGTGGTTGGAAGAGCATGCAGTTGAAGGTTATAAGCGTATCAATGATACCCGTACCGATCAACTGTTGGCTCCCAGTCCGGAAATGATAGTAACCAACTGTCCGTTCTGTCTGACCATGATCACCGACGGCGTAAAAGGAGCAGAAGCGGAAGAAAAGACTAAGGTCTTTGACGTTGCGGAAGTACTCTGGCAGACTATGCAATAACTGTAGATCAACAACTCTATAGGCTGATCATGAAGAAAACCTCCGTTTCGGAGGTTTTCTTTTTTTGACAACTCCGGCTTGTATGCGCGAAAAATTTAACCTTTTCTTAACAAGAAATAATTGATCAATTGACGATAATAGCATATATTTAAATTGATAATGATTATCAATATCAAATGAGACTCGCGCAAGGAAGTGGAGGCCTCAAATTTTAAGGAGGTAGTACTATGGAGCAATTAATTATAGGCATACTCTTTATCATTGCTCTGGCCATTATCATAAACCGGGTAAGAAAGTTGTTTGATCAGGACTGCGGGGATTGCAGCCAAGATTGCAGTTGCTGCCAATCTGGAGTACCACAGCCCCGTGAAATTAAAATCGACAGCAGAGGTAGATAACAAGGTGGAGGAGGAGTGATGGCAATGAAAAGCCTTAAGGATTTGCTGCCCGGGGAGAAAGCCAGGGTCAGCAGAGTTGGGGGAGTTGGCGCAGTGAAGAGGCGTATTGTGGATATAGGGATTGTACCGGGAGCAGAGATAGAAATGGAACGCTATGCCCCTTTGGGTGACCCGGTGGAAGTCAAGCTGAAAGGCAATCACCTATCTTTGAGAAAAGAAGAAGCAGCCAGCATTTTTGTAGAATAAACCAGCAGGGGGATACCAGGATGCCAAATAAAACTATTACTATCGCCCTGGCGGGCAATCCCAATTCCGGGAAGACTACTATCTTTAACAATTTAACCGGAGCCCGCCAACATGTAGGAAACTATCCCGGAGTTACCGTGGAAAGAAAAGAAGGCCGGGTGATTTATGGGGGTTACGATATTAAAGTGATTGATTTGCCCGGTACTTACAGTTTGACCGCCTATTCTCCCGACGAATTGGTGGCGCGCAATGTTCTCATTGAGGAAAAGCCTGATGTAGTAGTCAATATTGTGGATGCTTCCAATCTGGAACGCAACCTGTATCTGACCACTCAACTAAAGGAACTGGAGGTTCCTTTGGTATTAGTTCTGAATATGATGGATATTGCCGAGAAAAGCGGTATGAAAATAGATATCAATCTATTGTCCCAGTTGCTGGGAGCACCTATTGTTACAGTAATAGGTACCAAGAATCAGGGAACTGTAGATATACTGAAAGCGGTGCTGGATACTTATGAGGGGCGCATAAAGCTGACTTCACGAACGGTAAGATATCACCACGAAGTGGAAGATGAGTTAACCGTTCTGCAAAACACACTGGCTGACCAGGTAGTAAAGATGAAAGTGGCGGCAGGAACGGCCGGCAGCTATATGGTCCAGCCCTCTTATCCGCTGCGCTGGGTAGCCGTGAAATTACTGGAAAACGACCGGGAGATAATCAACAAAGTAAACAGCTGGCCTGGCAGTGACAAGATAATGGCGGCAGTGAAAAAAAGCCGGGATCGCATCAGAGAAATCTTACAGGATGATCCCGAGCTGGTTGTAGTGGATGGACGCTATGGTTTTATTCGCGGAGCTTGCCAGGAAGCAGTTACTTTCAGCGGAACCAACCAGATTACCACCACTGAAATAATCGACAAGGTATTGTTGAATAGGGTACTGGCTTTGCCGATCTTTTTGGGGATCATGTGGTTGCTGTTCCAGTTGACCTTCACTCTGGGTGCTCCCCCTATGGAGTGGATAGAAGCTGGTTTTGCCGCTTTAGGCGAGTGGGTTAGCAGCCACATGCCTGAAGGATTATTGCAGTCCCTGATAGTTGACGGAATTATCGGCGGTGTAGGCGGAGTGGTAGTATTCTTGCCCAATATAATGCTGCTGTTTTTGGGTATTGCTTTTCTGGAGGCCACCGGTTATATGGCCCGGGCAGCCTTTGTTATGGATAAGATAATGCACCGGGTGGGCCTGCACGGCAAGTCATTTGTTCCCATGTTAACCGGATTCGGGTGCAACATTCCCGCCATCATGGCCACCAGAACTTTGGAAAATCCAAGAGATCGCTTGGTTACCATGCTGGTGACTCCCTTTATGAGCTGCGGAGCCAGACTGCCAGTATACTCCCTGTTGATTGCCGCCTTTTTTGCCCCGGAAGTTGCCGGCAATGTACTGTTTTCCATCTACCTTATAGGAATACTGATGGCCATGCTGATGGCCAAAGTGTTTAAGACCTGGCTGGTACCGGGAGAGTCGGAGCCTTTTGTTATGGAACTGCCTATTTACCGGATGCCCACCCTGAAAAATCTCCTGATTCATATGTGGGAAAGAGCCTGGTTATACCTGAAAAAAGCCGGTACTATCATACTGGCAGCATCTATACTTATCTGGGGATTGTTTACCTTCCCCACTGTGGATGAAAACGGACAGCCTTACGCAAATGCGATCCAGCAGATGGAAGAAAGCTATGCCGGTCAGATTGGCAAGGCTATCGAGCCGGTGCTGGCTCCCCTGGGTTTTGATTGGCAAACCGGGATTGCTCTGGTAGCTGGATTTGCTGCCAAGGAGGTAGTGGTAAGTACTTTAGGGACTCTATACAGCATTGGGGATGAAGAGGCGTTAGCTGAGGGTGAAGCAACCGCTGCCAAGGACTTTGCCCAGAGAGCCAGGGAACAATCGGGGTTTACTCCCTTTACTGCTTATATATTAATGCTGTTTACCCTCCTGTATTCGCCCTGTGTGGCTGCTATCGCGGTAATAAAACGAGAAACCAACGGATGGAAATGGCCTTTATTCACTATGGCCTATACAACAGCTCTGGCCTGGATAGTATGTTTCCTGGTCTATCAAGGAGGCCGATTGGTGGGATTGGCCTAAGAACAGGGCAACCATTATTTAGGCAAATATGCTGGGAAAAATGGCACCTGGGAGTAATTCAGCGGAACGCTCCTGCCAGGTGCCATTTATGTTTGAGCGATGAGCACTTCTTTCCCATCACCGGGAAAGGGCGGAGATAGTTTCTTCACAGGAAAACCATAACCGGATGCAACTCAAAAGCCGAAGTGTATTGCAGGACCGGCTCAATAACGGTACAATTAATAACGATTGCAAAATAATCACAGTATTCTGTAATTTTATATGGAATAATTCCCCAGGTTGATTCATCTATTGGCATCAATATTCACACAAAAGTATTAAAGGAGGAATTTTGTAATGAGTCGGGAGGTCGTATTGGTAGGTGCCTGCAGGACACCTATAGGAACATTCGGTGGACAGCTTAAGGATGTCAAGGCGGTTGATTTGGGCGCCTTGGTAATGAAAGAAGCTATTAAACGGGCCGGAATTTCAGCCGATCAAATTGATGAAGTTATTTTCGGCTGTGTTTTGCAGGCTGCTCAGGGACAGAATGTAACCCGTCAGTCAGCCATAAAGGCTGGTATACCGGAAACAGTCCCTGCTTTTACTATTAATAAAGTTTGTGGTTCCGGCTTGCGTTCGGTTAGTTTGGCTGCCCAGATTATTAAAGCCGGAGATGCGGATATTATTCTGGCGGGTGGTATGGAAAACATGTCCGCAGCACCCTTCGCTCTGGAAAAAGCCCGCTATGGTTACCGCATGAACCATGGAACTCTGGTGGACGTAATGATCAAAGACGGACTTTGGGATGCTTTCAACGATTACCATATGGGTATCACCGCTGAGAATGTAGCGGAGAAATACGGCATTACCCGGGAAGAACAGGATGCTTTTGGCCTGCGCAGTCAGGAATTAGCTGCCAAAGCCATTGCCGAGGGAAGATTTAAGGACGAAATAGTGCCGGTGGTAATTCCTTCTAAAAAAGGCGACATCGTATTTGATACCGACGAACATCCCCGGGCTACCACTATGGAAAAACTCAGCCAGCTCAAACCTGCTTTCAAAAAGGACGGTACTGTAACTGCTGGTAACGCATCCGGCATCAATGACGGTGCGGGAGCGGTTATCGTTATGAGCAAGGAAAAAGCTGATGAACTGGGAATTAAACCTATGGCCAGAATAGTCAGCTATGCTTCGGGTGGTGTTGATCCCAAGATTATGGGAGTCGGGCCGGTACCTGCTACTCGCAAAGCTTTGGAAAAAGCAGGTCTGACCATAGAGGATATAGACCTGATTGAAGCCAATGAAGCTTTTGCCGCCCAGTCTATTGCGGTGGCTCGTGACCTGGGCTGGGATAAAGCTATGGAAAAAGTGAATGTAAATGGCGGAGCGATTGCGCTGGGCCATCCCATCGGTGCTTCCGGCACCAGAATACTAGTCTCCCTGCTGTATGAAATGGAGAAGAGAGGCTGCAAAACCGGATTGGCTACTCTCTGTATCGGCGGAGGACAGGGAACGGCTATGATCGTAGCCCGGGATTAATCTTCTGTAATAATAAGCCGAAGGGTCATCAGCGTGATTAGTTCGGGTTGCCTTCTTAATTCTATGGGAGAGCTGATCAGCCGGAAACAGTCATAAGATTTTAATATAACACACAGGAGTCATGTACTCCTGTGTTTAATTTTGGGCAAAATGAGGAATAAGGCAGGGAAAAGGGATGTGGGAAGCGAAACATAACCGGAGCGGTCGATGGTGATAACCACATGACGAAAGGAGGACAGCGAGGGTGAGGGTAGCAGTTTACCCGGGCAGTTTTGACCCGGTAACTAACGGGCATATAGATATAATCGAAAAAAGCAGTCGGCTTTTTGATAGAATTATTATTGCTGTGGTACATAACGTCACCAAGAAAGCCCTATTTACCCTGGATGAGCGAGTCGCTTTTATAAGAGAGAGTACCCAGCATCTGGAAAATATAGAAGTGGACTGTTTCAGCGGCTTGTTGGCCAACTATTTAAGGGAAAAGAAAGCCTGTGCTATCGTCCGCGGATTAAGGTCCATGACCGATTTCGAGTATGAGATGCACATGGCCATGATGAATAAGCGTCTTATCCCTGAGGTAGACACCATTTTTATTATGGCAAACGCTGAACATGTGTTTGTCAGTTCCAGCGGAGTTAAAGAGGCTGCTCTCCTGGGAGGAGACGTAAGTTCTCTGGTACCTCCTCAGGTGAAGATAGGCCTGGAGCAAAAATATAAACAACTGCGCGGGTAGAATGAGTAAGGACTGCCGAATCTCAACGGCAGTCCTTCTTGCTGATTGCCTAGTTTAACCGTTGAAACGGGATATCAACATATTATTCTTCGATTAACTTCAGCCCGCTAAGGCAGCGTTGGGCCAGATCCTGGTACAGCTTGACTGCTACCTGGTTATAGGTCAGGTTATATTCATCCATATCTCTCACTACCCGGGCAGGATTGCCCATAGCTACTTTTCTGGGAGGAATTGTCTTTCCGGGGGGAAGTACACTTCCGGCCGCCAGCAGACTTTCTTCCCCGATTTCCGTACGGGAAGATACGATGGATCCCATCCCAACGGTAGAATTTCTTTTTATTAAACAGGGACCATGCACTATAGCGGCGTGTCCGATTAGAACATTTTCTTCCAGGATGGCTATGGTATCCGGTTCGGAATGAACAGTGCTATTTTCCTGAATATTACTGCCATCGCCCACTACGATTTTTCCATAGTCTCCCCGGACTACTGCTCCTGCACCTACATAACAGCGTTCACCGATTTCTACTTCCCCGATTATCACCGCTTGGGGATGTATAAAGGAAGAACTGCCGATAACCGGACGTTTACCTTCGAATTCATAAATAGCCACTTTATTGCCTCCCTCATACACAGTTCTTTTCCCTTTATTTCCAGAACAAAGGCATAAATCCTGCTATGGTCTTGAGCTAGTTTTAAAAAATACATAAAATACGGGTATAATTACTAAGGAAAAACACAGTTGAAGAAAGGCACGGTAATCATGATCAAGAAGGACTATTTGATAAAAGCAGTTGATGAGAACCAGCAGGTTCGTTTGATACTGGCTAGCACTGCCGGAGTGGTTCAGGAAGCACACCAGCGTCACCACACCTCAGCCACAGCTTCGGCAGCCCTGGGGCGGGTATTGACCGCAGCTTTGATGATGGGCAGCGACCTTAAGGGTGATAAAGATGTTCTTACCATAAGAGTGGATGGGGGTGGACCCGCCGGAGTGATTATAGCTACGGTGGACTCCCATGGCCATGGCCGAGCTTTAATCTCCCATCCCCAAGCGGACCTTCCTTCCACGGAAACAGGCAAACTGGATGTAGGCGGCCTGGTAGGGCGGGATGGTTTCATAGAAGTGATAAAAGATTTGGGTTTAAAGCAGCCCTTTGTTGGCAAGGTTCCTTTGGTAAGCGGTGAAATAGGGGAGGATGTAGCCAACTACTTTTTGCAATCGGAACAGATACCTTCCCTGGTATCCTTGGGAGTGTTGGTTTCCACAGATTTATCCATAAAGTCAGCCGGAGGACTGTTTATCCAAGCTATGCCGGGGGCTGAGGATGAACTTCTGGAAAAGCTGGAAAATCGAGTACTCTCCCTGGGGCCTATCAGTTCCCTGCTGGATAAGTCTTCCTCCCTGGAAGAAGTTATGGAGAAGATTATGCAGGACATACCTTATAGGCTGGTGGGAGAGCAGGAGGTCCAGTTTAAGTGCAACTGCAGTCATGAAAGATTGGCCAAGATACTAGCCGGTTTATCATCTGAGGAATTGCAGGACATCGAGGAAAGCACCGGTAAACTGGAAGTATGCTGTAATTTCTGTAATGAAGTGTACCACTTTACCCGGGAGGAAATTGAAGCCCTGAAAAAACGAAAGCCTTAGAATGAACTAAGGCTTCACAGGGTTATATAGCTCTTTGAACTTTGCCTGATCTCAGGCAGCGAGTACAAACATAGGCCCGGCGGGGAGTTCCGTTATCAATTATTTTAACCCTCTGGACATTTGGTTTCCATTCCCGGTTGGTACGAATGTGGGAGTGGCTGTATTTTTTACCAAATGTAACGCCTTTTCCGCAAACTTCGCATTTGGCCATAGATGTTGCCCCCTCTCATTGACAATGCACTTAAATATTTTAGCAAAAGGTTGGGGAAAGGGCAAGAAGCAGGAATAAACTCCACCACTAGAGAATTTAATATGGATAGATAGGAGGGTAACAGCATGTTCAAGATCAAAGAAACTGAAATAGGCGATATAATTGTGGAACGGGAAGTCATTGAAACCATCGCTGGATTAGCAGCAATTGACTGTTATGGTCTGGTGGGCATGGTTGCCCAGGATTTTCAGTCTGGATTATGGAGTATCCTGGGCTTGGACTCTATCCGTAAAGGTGTGACCGTCAGTTCATCAGATAAGGGTTTGATTGTGGATGTTCATGTAATTGTGGGATACGGGATCAAGATCCACGAAGTAGCCCATAATGTTATGCAGAAGGTGGCTTATATTCTCGAGCATAACGCCGGTATAAAAATAGCACAAGTCAATGTTAATGTTGAAGGAGTCAAAGTATTAGGCGAAAAGTAGGGGAGGAACAGGATCTTGAGTCTTACGTATATGACCGGTAACGATTTTCTGAGAAGTGTTAAAGCCGGTTGCATCAAACTGGAACATAATCGCGACAGTGTAGATCAACTGAATGTTTTTCCAGTGCCCGATGGGGACACTGGTACCAATATGTATTTAACCCTCATGTCAGCTGTCCGTGAAGGAGAAAAAAACCGGGACAAACCTCTAGGCAAATTAGCCAAATCTATTTCCATGGGATCCTTGATGGGTGCCCGGGGTAATTCCGGGGTTATTCTCTCCCAGATTTTCCGGGGCATAGCCAAGATTTTGGACGGCAAAGATCAGGCAGGAGCTATGGACATAGCCCAGGCTATAAAAACGGGATCCGATACTGCCTATGAAGCGGTAATGAAACCGGTGGAAGGAACTATTCTTACGGTGGTCCGGGAAATAGGAAAAGCTTGTGAAGCTGAAGCCAAGAATAATGATGATATAGTAGCAGTATTGCTGGCGGGAATACAGAAGGGCCATACCACTTTAGCCAGGACTCCTTCCATGCTGCCCATACTTAAAGAAGCTGGAGTGGTAGATGCCGGCGGACGGGGGTTTCTCTTTTTCCTAGAAGGTTTTGTAGAGGGCCTGGCCCAGGAACGGGAGATCAATTTGGAACAGTACCGGGAACAGGCTACTGAAGTGACTGTTCCCCGGGAAGATATCAAGCTGGATTTTCAATACTGTACTGAGGTACTGATAAAAGGCCATGATCTGGATGCCGCAGATGTGCGGGATCATCTGGCTCCTCTGGGGGATTCCTTGCTGGTAGTAGGGGATGAGGATGTACTTAAAGTGCATGTGCACACCAATCATCCCGGTAAAGTGCTGGAAACCTGCCTGCAGTGGGGGCATTTAAGTGATATTAAAATCAATAACATGCTGGAAGAAGTCCATGAACATCGCCTTATTAAGGAAGAAGCCAGCGGTGATCAGAAGGCTATCGGCTTGGTAGCGGTTTCTGCCGGAGATGGAGTAGGGGAGATTTTACAAAGCCTGGGAGTGGACATGATTGTCCGGGGGGGACAGACAATGAACCCCAGCACCGAAGATTTGCTGAACGCCTGCAATCAGGTGAATGCCCATTCGGTAATAATTCTTCCCAATAACAGCAATATAATCATGGCCGCCCAGCAGGTAGTGGAGCTATGCAGCAAAAAGGTGGTAGTTGTACCTACTCGTTCCGTAATGCAGGCTATAACTGCTCTGATCGCCTATGATTCCGAGGGTGATGTAGAAGAAGTAGCCCAAGAAATGGCTTCCCATATTGACAACGTTACCTATGGTGAAGTTACTTATGCAGTTCGGGATTCAGCTGTAAACGGATTGACCATTAAAGAAGGCGATACCATAGGGCTTATTCAGGATAAGGTGGTATTAACCAGTACCAGTGCCGAAGAAGCAGTGGCAGACTTGTTAAAAGAAATGATAAACGAAGACAGCGAGCTGATTACTCTCCTGTATGGCGAGGGTGTAACAGCCGATGATGCTCAGGCCTTAAAAGAGCGCCTGCAACAGGAATATCCTGATAAAGAAATTGAAGTACATTACGGCGGACAGCCTCATTACAGCTACTGGCTGTCAGTGGAGTAGAACAGCGCAATAAAAGGCGGGCTGTCCCGCCTTTTGCTTTTGGGTGAAACTATGGACAAGCTGCTGGAAAAAGTACAGTATCTCAAGGGAGTTGGCCCGCAGCGCAGCCGCCTGCTGGCCAGAATAGGAATTCATTCGGTATTTGATCTCCTATGGCATTTTCCGCGGGCCTATATAGATCGATCCTCCCTGCAGCCAGCCCACCAACTGGTACCTGGGGAACAGGCTGGTATCATGGGAACAATAGTTGCTACCCGCTCCAGCCGCAGCCGGCGAGGCATGGCTATACTGGCAGCAGCAGTGGAGACCCAGCAAGGAACAGTTCAAGCAGTCTGGTTCAACCAGCCCTTTTTAGAAGACATCATCAAGGCCGGGCGCAGGATCTGGCTGAGCGGTAAAGTGAAAAGCATCCTGCCGGTAGAGATCCACGTCAGTGAATATGAAATACTGGAAGAAGAAGACTGGGCTCCCGGGATTGTACCCGTCTACAGCACCACCGAGGGAATTTCCCAGAAGGTATGGCGCAGTCTTATGAATCAGGTGCTGGAAAAATACCTGCCTGATTACCCGGAAATCCTGGACCCCGATCAGCGGCAGCGTTTTGAGCTATGCACCATTCAAGAAGCCTTGACCAACATCCATTTTCCCGCTGATCGAACTTCCTACAAGCTAGCACGCCAGCGCCTGGCCTTTGAGGAATTGCTGCTTTTCTTACTGCGCTTGCAGGAATTAACCCAAAAGGACTCCCGCCCCGGGGTGATCCATCTGGAAAAAAGGGATCTGGTTCAAAAGGTCAGGGACCAACTGCCTTATCAGTTAACACCTGCTCAGGAGAAAGTGATAAGGGAAATATTCGCTGATATGGAGTCACCTCAGGCCATGAACCGGCTTTTACAGGGGGATGTAGGAGCCGGGAAAACAGTGGTTGCGGCCCTGGCTATGGCCAAAGCAGTAGCCAGCGGTTACCAGGCAGCTTTGATGGCTCCTACTGAGATTCTGGCTGTGCAGCATGGACAAGCCCTCCACGATGTGCTATGGGAAGCGGGGATAAGATTAGCATTGTTAACCGGCAGCACCACTGCTGCTCAGCGAGCTGAAATACTAGACCAAACCAGGCGGGGAGACATAGATATTCTGGTTGGCACCCATGCTTTGATTCAGGAAGATGTAACCTTTGCCAACCTGGGCCTGGTGGTTATCGATGAACAGCATCGCTTCGGGGTCCGGCAGAGAGCCGCCCTGGCTGCCAAAGGGGACAATCCTGATACTCTGGTTATGACTGCCACTCCCATTCCCCGCACTCTGGCTTTAACTGCCTATGGCAATCTGGATATCAGTGTCATAGACCAGCTTCCCCCCGGCAGAAAGCCGGTCAAGACAAAATATTTACCCTATAAACTGCGCAATAAGGCTTACAATTTTGCCCGGCAGCAAGTTATAGCTGGTCATCAGGTATATGTGGTATGTCCCCTGGTGGAAGAATCGGAAAAGCAGGATATACAGGCCGCGGTAAATCTTTACGACGAATTAAGAACCAGTATTTTCCGTGAATATGAAGTCGGTCTTTTGCATGGGCGCTTGCGCCAGGCTGACAAAGACCAGGTGATGCAGCGATTTAAAAAGGGCGAGATAAAATTGCTGGTTACTACCACCGTGGTGGAAGTTGGGGTGGATGTAGCCAATGCCACGGTAATGATTGTGGAACACGCCGAACGATTCGGGCTGTCCCAGCTGCACCAGCTGAGAGGACGGGTGGGGCGCAGCGCTTTGCAATCCTATTGCATATTGCTGGCTGAACCTCATACTGATGAAGCCCGGCGGCGACTGCGGGCTATGGAAGTCAGCAACGATGGGTTTTATCTGGCCCAGCAGGATTTGCTGATAAGAGGCCCTGGCGACTTTTTAGGGGTGCGCCAGCATGGTTTGGACCAGCTAAAAATTGCCAACCTTGCCAAAGACCTGATTCTGGCTGAAAAAGCCCGCCAGTGCTCAAGGGAGATCGATCCCGCTCCCTGGTACAATTACATTACTGCTCGCTTTCCCGTAATTGAAGGTACAGCAATGAATTAGACTTTTGCTGCTGGTTTTTATAAAAGAATAAAAATAATTTCTTTGGAAAGACTAGATCAGCCGGTTACATCTCCGGCTGCTTTCGTTTTAAGGATATGGTTTCACCAGAAAAATTCAAAAAAACAAGAAAAATATTAAAAACTCTTGAAATAACTTCTAGGCATATATGATCAGTCTGGGGACACAATAAGGTTACCAACACAAAAGGAGGTGAACAAAAACATGGCAGATATCGGAAGATCCAACAACCGGATTTTGGTTCCCCAGGCCCGCGCTGCTATGGACCAGTTCAAGATGGAAGCCGCTCGCGAAGTTGGGGTAACCTTGAAACAGGGTTACAATGGTGATCTAACTACCCGGCAAGCCGGCAGTATCGGTGGTCAGATGGTTAAAAAGATGATCCAGGCTTATGAGCAGCAGCTCAGCGGTGGTGGCGGTGGCCAGACTCCCTTAGGATAACATCAGGCATTAATTGATTATACTAATACGAGACAAGCGGATGAAAATTTATATCCGCTTGTTTTCACTTTTTAAATTAAAGATGTATTAGCTAAAGGTGTAAGTAAGTTTACACTAAGCAAGAGTATTAGCCAGGTGAGCGACGTACGACGAGCCGTTGCAACTCACGGCGAAACTGAGGGCTGCGAAGGGGAGCGAGAAACAGGATGTTTTGAGCAGCGAGTACTGAGTGCATGGATGCCGAATTACGAGCGGTCCCCTTCGCACCGAAATAAGCCGATGTGTTGCAGGCGAGGAGTCCCGGAGCGAGTCGGCTAATACTCTTGCTTACTGGATAGCTGTGATATTAAGTGGCATACAGTTCCAGCTGTTCGTGAGATATGCCGGGGAAGAGATAGGAACCAACTCCCATGGCAATAATGCGGGCGCTGTTTTCAATTATTTCATCAATTTCTTTGGGAGTTACCCCCAGACTGCTGCCATAAAAAGAGAGGATTTCCTGGATACTGTTGCGGGAACGCAGGTCATCATAATTGAGACCGTAATCCAGACAGTATCTCCGGATGGCTTGATCGGCAATTATGGCAGCATTGACAATAGTGGGACAGCCGATAGCTATAACTGGCACTCCAAGATATTCCTGGGTTATAGCATGGCGGGCTTTGCCAATGCCAGAACCGGGCTGAATACCGGTATTGGACATTTGGATAGTGGTGCCGATGCGCTCAACATTTTGCGCTGCCAAGGCATCTACCACTACTAATAAGGCGGGTTTGACACTATCCACTACTCCTTTAATTACTTCAAAGGTTTCCAACCCGGTTATGCCCAAAACCCCCGGCGCTATGCCGCAGGTGGGACGCATTCCTTCTACCAAGGCCTGGGGAGCGTATTGATGATAGTGACGGGTTATAGGACTGTATTCAATGAATTTGGGTCCCAGTGAGTCAGGGGTAGCTCGCCAGTTGCCCAGACCCACCAGAAGGACGGTATGATCAGGGGCTAAGCTGTCGCCAACCAGCAATTCCATGCTTTTAACCATAGCTTTAATTATGGTTTCTTTGACATAAGGATCATTTACTTTTAAGGGAGGGGATTGGATAGTGACATAAGTTCCGAGAGGTTTGCCCATTTTCTGAGCACCGGTTTGATTCTTGATTACGATGGTATGGACCTTAACGTTTTCTTCCAGATCTTCAACACTTTCTACTACACCTTCGATCTCCACATCAGCGGTACCACGGACCAGGTCCCGGGCTTCAACCGCCAGATCTATGTGCAGATTAAAAGCCTTGAGCAGTTCCTGCATCTTTATACCTCCTTGCATTTGCCACTAGTATGTCACTGTTTTGCCAAAATATGCTTCTGCCGGCAAATTAAAATGGCGACTAGGAACAGTCGCCATTTTGGGGAGAGGAGAATTTTGTAAAGTTGTTGGGGAGGGTTTGTTCTTGCCAGACTTCTCATCTGGCTATCCATATCTTTACCAGGATAACTGGTTTATATACCAAAAAATTAAAAAATTTTTATGCTAAAATAAAACTGATTTAAGAGGAACAAACTTAAAATAAGCGAAATTTATACAAGGTGAACAATTATTGCGAGTTATTGCAGGAATAGCCAAGGGGAGAAAACTGCAGGCACCGCCGGGCATAAAGACCCGTCCGATAACGGACATGATAAAAGAGGCTCTGTTTAATATTCTGCAGCCGCGCATATTAAACAGTAGTTTTCTGGATCTTTACGCCGGCAGCGGCAGTGTGGGCATAGAGGCATTAAGCCGCGGTGCGGCTAATGCTGTATTTGTTGACAACGATGCTCAAGCGGTAAAAATTATCAGGCAGAATCTTGATCATTGCAAGCTGCAGGGTGAAGTATACCACAGTGACATATTCGATTTTCTGCGCCGTATGGTTCGGCAAAAACGCAGTTTTGATATTATTTTCGCTGATCCTCCTTTTACCCAGGAAAACCTATTCAAGAAGACTATTAATGCCTTAGACAGTGCAGAACTGATCAGCCCTCAGGGAGTAGTTATTATTCGGGTGCCGCGCAACACTGAACTTTCATCCCAGTTAAATCAAATTGAGATGGTTAGAAAAAACCTGTACGGCGAATCGGCTTTATATTTTTATCACCGCTCAGTTAAAGAGGGAGGTTCCATGAATGGAAATTTTTCGAATCCTGGATGAGTTGGAGTTAATGATCAAAGACAGCAGGAAAGTACCATTATCCAACGGCAAAGTTATTATTGACGCTTACCTTTTTTTGGATCGTATCGATCGCATTCGTGCTATTCTGCCGGAAGAACTGGAAACGGCCCGGGCTTTACTCAGGGATAAAGAACGGATAGTTGAAGAAGCATGTGCCAAAGCGGAGGAGTACATAGAACAATACCGGGGAGAGGCAGCCAGGTTATTGGATGAAAATGAAATTACCCGCAATGCCAGGCAGATGGCTGATGAAATCGTGGCCAGAGCTCAGCAGATTTCCCGGGAGATCCGCCAGGATGCCAATGAATATGCAGAAGGTGTTTTAACTCATATGGAAATTGTTTTAAGGCGCGGTTTGGAAGCTATCAGTATGGGGAAAGAAGAATTGCGCCAGTCTATGCAGTCTATGGACTAGCAGATTCCCGCCACTGGATAATTAAGCTTATTATCATCAATACAGCAATTATGCTAAGCCCTGCTGCCAGGGAATAGATAGCTAAAGACCAGGCATCGAAAGCGTATAGAACCTGATAGGTTGGTATTGCCAGGGAGGGTACTATCTGCAAGGGTTCAATCACCCATCTGTATCCCATCCAGGTGATCAGTGCGGAAATGGTTAACTGGATTAAGCGGGACCATAAGTAAAAGGATAACCTGACCGGCAATCCTGCCACGATGCTCATAACCTGGGCGATAATGGAAAAACCGCTGAAACCCATGATAATTGAGACGGCCAGCAGTTTGACCAGCACCGGGGCGCTGGTGGCGGTGATGGTTTGGCTGCCCAGGGTGATTTCAAAAAGACCTATGCTCATGCCGAAGCAAACCGGATAGGAAAAGTCTAATGACCCCAGCAGCATGGTAAGGAAGTGGGATAAATAATCCATAACACCCCATACGGTAAACATGCGGGTCATAACGGAAAAGAGAACTACAAACCCAGCTATTGCCAGGAGGTTCTTGATACTGGTGTTGACCGCATTCCGCAAAAGCTCTCCGACGCTTTTTTTCTCATTGCTCAGCTGGTTCCACAGGTTTTGCCATGCCTGGCTGGGAGAGATATTGGCAATGGATGAAGCAGGAACTGACAAACGACCCCAGATAAAACCCACCGCCAGATTGGCTGCATAATGGGAGACAGCCAGCAGGTACCCCAGGGGTGCCGAAGAAAACATCCCCACACCGATAGCCCCGATAATAAACAGGGGGCTGGAGTTATTGGTAAACGAGACCAATCGTTCCGTTTCCTGAGGGGTTATTAGTTTTTCCTCCAGTAAACGCCGGGACAGCACCGCCCCCATAGGGAATCCTGAGGTAAATCCCATGGCTATTACCAGGGCACTACAGCCAGGCAGACGGAACAGCGGCCTCATAAGGGGTTCCAGCAGGGCACCGATCAAACCCACAAAGTGCAGGCTTACCAGCAGGTCAGCTACAATAAAAAAGGGGAGCAAGGCTGGCACTAGTATCTGGTACCATAACTGAAAACCGCTGCGGGCGGCTTGAACCGTCTCCTGAGGATTTATGGCCATAAAAATGGCAAGAATCAATATTATCAGCAGGAAAAACATCAAGGAAAAAGGCTTCCGCATATTATCTCCCAGGGCTTTTTCATAGATATATAGATAATGGACTGCCAATAGAATCAACTTTTTTAAAAAGGGGGCGGCCGGGTGTGAACAACCAACCCTGTATAGCATTAGTGCTGGGGGCAGGGAGCGCGCGGGGATTAGCCCATATTGGTGTTATCCAGGTGCTGCTGGAACACCAGGTGCCTTTTAATCTAATAGTGGGCAGCAGTATGGGAGCCATGATTGGAGGCATATATGCCTGCGGAACAGATATTTATATGCTGGACCGCCTGGTGGAATATATGAATCACGGAGTTCTCTATGATGTTAACCTGCCCCGCTTGGGCTTCATGGCCGGCCGAAAAATCAGCGCTTTTTTAGATCTGCTTACCAAGAAGAAGACCTTTGATCAACTGGAAATACCCCTGCTGGTGGTGGCTACCGATTTAGTAACCGGCAAGCGGGTAGTTATAGACGAAGGATCAGTAGCCCAGGCTATCCGGGCCAGTATTTCCATTCCGGGGATTTTCCGTCCCGTCCGGGATGGGGAAAGAATCCTGGTAGATGGTGCAGTTACCGATCGACTTCCAGTTATTCCCGCCCGGGAGCGGGGGGCAGATATTGTAATAGCGGTGGATGTAACTTTTGGTGAAGGCAAACAGGTGGTGATTCGCAATACCTGGGATGTAATCATGACTTCTCTGGAAATTTTGCAAAGACAGCAGTTTGATGCGGTATCATGCCAGGCGGACGTATTAATCCAGCCAGCCGTGGGAGGATACTTGCCCCAGGATTTTGATAGATCCCGGGAACTGGTTGATCTGGGAAGAGAAGCAGCATTGGCCAGAATAGAGGAGATCAAAGCAGTTATTCGCCGGTGGTGGGAGACGAATCACCAGTCACCCGCACCGGAGAAGCAGTAAAATCAAGTCCCCCTCTGCGCAGTGCGTGGTTGGGCAAGGCCAGGGCATACACGTCGGTAGCCATTATGTCCTGGGTAATCATTTCTTTTACGGCCGGTCCCCATTTACCGTCAAAGGCAGCTTTTACCTGGCTTCCCCGGCTGAAGATGGGCAGACTTGACCTGCGCTGCATCTGCTGAAGAAGCTGCTGGCCCCGGGAGGAGAACGCCAGTACCCGGTGGTACAGAGGCCCGGTCTCATCGAAGGCTTCCATTTGCCGGGCGGAAATATTGAGCAGGGCGTAGATCAGTAAACGATTAATCTTGGTCATGTTATACCGCTTGGATTTGATTGACTGCCGCAGTTGATCAAGGGTACTAGAGCGCTGAGCAGATTCCTTGATACGGTATTCCAGTCCTTCGGTGATCTCATAGATCTTGCCCAATTCTTCCAGAGGCAGGGTACGCAGCCGGTAGAGAATCAAGGATGATAAATCCCGGTCAAACACCGGTCCTGCACCTCGTTCTATCTCCCGCTCCAATATCTGGCTGCTGGGCAGGGGGAGGGCTGTGCGCAGTTCAGCAATGTTATTACCCTGCATTAAAAACTGGCGGATGGCAGTGGCGCTGGCAAAGGGGCTGAGATCCGTACTATGGAAACTCCCCTGGCGCTTAACCGCAATAGGCTCGATATTTAGCTGCAGTTCTTTGATAACGCGCAGGTATTCCAATGCTAAAATATTGTTAGGCTGGCTGAGCAAGTGCTCCAGGTGAGGATCGTCTTTAAACCAATCCCTGAGGGCATAAGAGCGGGCCACCGGGAAGCTGTATCCCTGGCTTAAATATGCTTTCAACCGGTCACGGTATTCGGCCGGTTCGTCAGCCAGCAGGTGGGCGATAGTTTTTAATTCCTGACAGTCCCCGCTTTCACTGCCGAAGGCCAGGTGGGTAACCAGGCCGGTTTGGGAAAGAAGCATTAATGCCGAACGGGCAAAATAGTAGGCGCTGCGTACCGAAAAAACCAGGGGAAGTTCAATGATCAGATCGGCTCCGCTGGATACAGCCATTTCTGCTCGAGCCCATTTGTTTACTAAAGCGGGTTCGCCTCGCTGCAGAAAATGGCCGCTCATTACGCAAATGATGGCTGCCTCCGGATAAAGCCTGCGAACCGATTCGATCAGGTAGCGATGACCATTGTGAAATGGGTTGTATTCGGCCACAATACCTGTAACTATCATTCAGCTGATCTCCAATTGATTAATAGTAGCATAAATTTTACCACTTGATTGGCACTTTATGCTAGAATGGAGAAGAAACTGTGTATTTTGAACAAAAATCTCTAGGTATTTAGGGGAGGTAGAAGGATGAGTTTGCTTGCTGAGATTCGGGAAAAAGCTGCGAAAAGGGAACGCACTATTGTCTTGCCTGAAGGCACCGAAGAAAGGACCCTGCTGGCCATTAAGGCGATTGTGGACAATCGTATCGCCAGACCTATTCTGCTTGGTGACGAAGGTGAGGTCAAAGCTGCGGCCAGTAAAGTGGGAGCAGATATATCCGGAGCAGAAATTATAAATCCGGTGAAAGCTTCCTATTTTGATGATTTTGTTCAAGCATTCTATGAGATGCGCAAGGACAAGGGTGTAGATCTGGATAAGGCCAAGAGCACCATGATGGATCCTCTGTACTTTGCTTCCATGATGGTCAAAATGGGTAAAGCCGACGGTGAAGTGGCTGGAGCAGAGAATACCACCGGCAATGTGTTACGGCCTGCTCTGCAGATTATAAAAACCGCTCCCGGCATTCCCGCTGTATCCGGCTCATTTATTATGATTGTTCCCGACTGTGCATACGGCGATAATGGAATATTCGTTTTTGCCGATTGCGCTGTTACCATTGACCCAACCGCCGAACAGCTGGCAGCCTTTGCCAAGGCATCGGTTCAGACCGCCATTGAACTGTGCGGCATGAAAGAACCTAAAGTAGGAATGCTGTCCTTCTCCACCAAGGGAAGCGCCAGCCATGCTACTGTAGATAAGGTGGTTGAGGCTACCCGCATTGCCAAAGAGAAATATCCTGATATCCAGGTTGACGGTGAATTCCAGGCCGATGCAGCAATGGTACCCAAGGTAGGCGCCTCTAAGGCTCCCGGTAGTCTGATTGCCGGACAATGCAATGTACTTATCTTCCCAGATATAAATGCCGGAAACATAGGTTATAAGCTAGTGCAGCGTTTAGCCAAAGCTGAAGCTATCGGACCGATCCTGCAGGGATTGGATAAACCGGTTAATGATTTGTCCCGTGGCTGCAGTGTTGAAGATATAGTTAATGTTGTGGCTATGACCGCTGTCAGAGCCTAGTTAATTTGAAATTTTCTTATTAACTAAGGAGGTTAAATTGATGAAAGTATTGGTAGTAAACGCAGGGAGTTCTTCCATTAAGTATCAGGTATTTGACATGACTGATGAGTCTGTTCTTGCCAAAGGTCTGGTGGACCGGGTCGGTATTCCCGGCACAACCCTTGAACATAAACCCGCTGGCAAAGACGAAGTGGTAATCAAGAAAGACCTGCCCGATCATACCGAAGGAATGAAATTGGTTCTGGAAGTTCTGGTCAATCCCGAGTATGGCTGCATCAAGAGCATGGATGAGATTGGTGCAGTTGGGCACCGGGTGGTCCATGGCGGCGAAGAGTTTGCCAAGTCTGTAGTGGTAGACGATTATGTCAAGAAAGTTATCAGAGACTGCTTTGATATAGCTCCTTTGCATAACCCTCCCAACCTGATGGGAATTGAAGCCTGTCAAGCCCTGATGCCCAATGTCCCCCATGTAGCTGTTTTTGACACTGCTTTCCATCAGACTATGGAACCCGCTAATTTCCTATATGCTCTCCCCTATGAGGCATATGAAAAATACAAGGTAAGAAGATATGGCTTCCATGGAACCTCTCATTTCTATGTGTCCCACCGGGCTGCGGAAATGCTGGGCAAGCCCTATGAACAATGCAAGATTATTACCCTCCATCTGGGCAACGGTGCCAGCATGGCTGCCATAAAGGACGGCAAGGTCGTAGATACCTCCATGGGATTCACTCCGCTGGAAGGTCTGGTAATGGGAACCCGTTCCGGAGATATTGACCCCGCCATCGTATTCTTTTTGATGGAAAAACTGAATATGAATGCCCAGGAAGCCAACAACTATTTCAACAAGAAATCTGGTATGCTGGGTCTGTCCGGGGTATCCAATGACCTGCGGGATATTCTGGAAGCAGCCAGTTCCGGAAATGAGAGAGCCCAGGTTGCTCTGGAAGTATACTACAACCGGGTTAAAGGATATATCGGCAACTATATTGCCAAGCTGAATGGCTGCGATTGCCTGGTATTCACTGCCGGAGTCGGCGAAAACGGCTACGACGTACGTGAGAAGATCTGTGAAAACCTGGATTACCTGGGAATCAAGTTAGATCCTGAGAAAAACAAAGTCCGCGGCAAAGAAGTAGACGTAGCTGCCGAAGATTCAAAAGTACGTATCTTCGTTATTCCCACCAATGAGGAATTGGTTATTGCCCGTGATACTTACAATCTGGCCAAGGCCCAGTAAGACATCCGAGACATTCATGAGGCGGGGCAACCCGCCTCATTTGATGTTGGGCTAAAGCTGAGTTTTATTGACAATACTAAGATGGGAAGACTATAATTAATCTGGTGTTTTTACGGAGTGTATGGTATGAAAATTTACCTGAACATGCTAAAGCTCTCCCCCTATCAGCAACAAGACTTCCATATTGAAGAACCTGGTGACAATGAACTGCTGGATACTTGGGGAGGACGATTCCTGCAACCGGTTGTGGTGGAAGGAAAAATAGAGCACAGCGGTAAAGATATTCATGCCCAGGGTAAAGTGCAAACGGTGGTTGAGCTTTACTGTTCACGTTGTTTAAAGCCCGTTACCTACAGCATTGACAGCAGCTTCTTCGCTGCAGTGGTTGATGAGAATTGCCAGAAAGACTTAAGCGAAACCGAAGAAGATGTAGTTTTTCAAGGCGATGGTATTGCAGATCTGACTCCACTGGTGCAGGAAGTTATAATTTCCGATATACCTATAAGTGTTCTCTGCCAGGAAGAATGCCGGGGACTGTGCCCAAACTGTGGAAAGGATCTTAATACTGGTACCTGTAACTGCCGGGATGATAACATCGATCCACGGTGGGAAAAACTGAAGCAGCTTACATAGGGAGGAGGTTTTTTAGGTGGGAGTACCCAAAAGAAGACAATCCCATTCCCGTACCAGCAAAAGGCGGTCAGAATGGAGAAAAATAGAGAAACCTGGCCTGGTAGAATGTCCCCAGTGCCACGAATTAAAGATGCCTCACCGGGCATGTCTGGCCTGCGGGTATTATAAAGGGAAAAGCGTGATGTAAATTGCTGACCAGTTTATAAAAAAAGTAAGGTATATAGTCTGGCTTACAGGCTTGTAGCTTACTTTTTTTTTAAGAGGAGGTTATTATGCGTATTGCAGTTGATGCCATGGGCGGTGACTATGCTCCCAGAGAAATCGTAGCCGGTGCTGTGCAGTGGGTGCAGCAGCATGGGGGCCAGATTATTCTGGTGGGTCCCGTTGAACAGCTGAACAAGGAACTGGCTAATTACGATTATGACCCGGCCAAGATAGAATTGGCTGAGGCCAGCCAGGTTATAGGCATGGATGAGTCGCCAGCCCTAGCCTTGCGCAAGAAAAAAGATGCTTCCATCGTGGTGGCTACCAAGTTGGTCAAAGAAGGACGAGCTGATGCCGTATTATCCTGTGGCAATACCGGTGCGCAAATGGCCGCAGCTATATTTATTCTGGGGCGGCTGCCCGGGATTGAAAGGCCGCCGGTGGTTGTGGCTCTGCCTAATGGACAGGGAAGCCACACAATACTGATAGATGCCGGTGCCAATGTGGATTGTCGCCCCAAGCAGCTTCTGCACTTTGCCATATTAGGCAGTCTGTATGCCTCTTCGGTATTAAAGATCGCCAACCCCCGGGTAGCCCTTATCAACAATGGGCAGGAAGAGGGGAAAGGCAATCAGCTTACCCTGGAGGCTTATGAGCTTATTAAGAATCACAGCGGTCTTAACTTTACCGGCAACATAGAAGGCAGGGAATTGTTGTCCGGTCAGGCTGACGTAGTGGTATGTGATGGTTTTGTGGGCAATATTATTTTAAAAACCATTGAAGGATTGGCTATGTTTGTTGCCCAGGGCGTCAGCCGGGAACTGGGCTCGGTGCCGGCATTTTTTAAGCAGCTGGATTATACCCAGTATGGGGGAGCTCCCTTGCTGGGTGTGGATGGAATCAGCATAGTCTGCCATGGCAGTTCACGCCGGGAAGCTGTTTGCAACGGCCTGCAGGTTGCTGCTGACTGCGTTGCGAAAAATATAGTCAATTTACAGAAGGAGTCCTTGGAAGTTTAGAGAATGGCATATCCAAGCAATATAATCAGGAGGGATAGGATGCAGGAGTTTCAGGAGTTTTTTGAGTTAGCCTGTAAACTGCTGGCTGAACAATTAGAGATTGACCCAGCGGATATTACTATGGACACCACTTTCGAATCAATTGATGCCGATTCCATTGATATTGTGGAAATGATCATGGCTCTGGAAGACATATATGACGTAGAGTTCCCCGAGGAAGATCTGGAAGACTATCCCACCATGGGTGTGCTGGTTGAGGCGTTGTGGAGCTATCTGCAACAGGTAAAAAATGAGAAGTAATGATAAACGTATAGCAGCAGCTTTCTTAAAAGAACAATCAGTGCCCTGCCAGGACCTGGAGTTAATGGTGAATGCCTTAACTCACCCGTCCTATGCCCAGGAGAGCAATTTAATCACCAACAATCAGCGCTTGGAATTCCTGGGTGATGCAGTGCTTAATTTTGTCGTAGCCGAGTACCTGTATACCCACTATCCCCAGCTGGCTGAAGGTGAGCTGACCAAAATACGGGCTCGAGTAGTGTGCGAACCGGCTCTGTGCAAAGTGGCTAACCAGCTGAATCTGGGTCAGTACCTGCTTTTGGGCAAGGGAGAGGAAAAATCCGGGGGACGCCATCGCCAGTCGATCCTGGCTGATGCCATGGAAGCCGTTATCGGCGCAGTGTACCTGGATCAGGGTTATGAAACAGTGCGCCAGTTTATCCTGAAACATCTGGAAGAAGATATTCAAAAGACGGAAGCAGGAGACCATTACGATTATAAATCCCGCTTGCAAGAATTAGTCCAGGGCAAAAACCGGGACAATGTTACTTACAGTATTCTGCAAGAGACGGGTCCTGCTCATGACCGTACCTTTGTAGCCGGGGTTTTTTACCAGGACCGCTTGCTGGCTACCGGAGTGGGGCACAGCAAAAAAGAAGCCCAGCAGAGTGCCGCATGCAAAGTGCTGAGCAACAAGCAACTGATTAACGCCATTATTGCGGAGAAAGTGAATGAATGAAACGTACCCGCAACATTGCCATATTCATACCCCATTTAGGCTGTCCTTTTCGCTGTTGCTTCTGCCAGCAGCAGAGGATAAGCGATACCCTGCATTATCCTTCTCCTGCCCAGGTTAAAGACCATATTGAGACAGCTCTGAGTACTATACCTGCCGGTACCGATGTAGAGGTAGCTTTTTTCGGAGGTACTTTTACCTCGATACCGGAAAAAATGCAAAACGATTACCTGGAGTGTGCCCGGCCCTATTTGGAGAAAGGAAAGGTTAAAGGTATCAGGCTGTCCACCCGCCCTGATGCCATTGACGGGGAGCGGCTCAAAGAACTGAAAAGGCGCGGGGTTACAACTATAGAATTGGGAGTCCAGTCTTTGGATACAGAGGTCTTGAGACTATCCGAGCGCGGTTACGAACCGGACCAGGTGGTTAAGGCCTGCCAGATGATCCATTATGCCGGTATCAGATTGGGAATTCAGCTGATGGTCGGCCTTCCCGGGGACAATTTCCGGAAGGATCTGGACACCACCCGGCAAGTCATTCAACTGCATCCTGACATGGTACGAATATACCCGACCTTGGTAATAAAGGGAACAGAGCTGGAACAGGCTTTTCAGGAGGGCAGGTATCAGCCCCTCACTCTGGAAGAAGCAGTAGACATTACAGCCGCCATGTATATGCGCTTCAGGCGTGCTCACATCCCGGTAATACGTATGGGATTGCATCCCGGTGAAGAACTGCAGCGAACCGATACGGTAGTAGCCGGGCCTTTCCATCCTGCTTTTGGTGAACTGGTACTGCAAAAAGTGGCATTAGAGCAAGCCCGCTTTCTCATAAAGGCGTATTTGCCTACCGCTGACAACCATCAAGCTCTTATTCTGTTTTGCCCGCCTCGTGAACTTTCCCAGTTAGTGGGACCCCAGCGCTCCAATATTCTTGCTTTGCAAAAAGAATTCGGATTAAATGAGCTGGCGGTAAAAAGCGATGAAAGCCTGCCGTCCGGCAGTATCGGGGCCGGGAATCACCAGGGTATGACGGCAGTGCTGACCCGGGAACAATACCTGCAGTCCATTGACTAGCACGCTAACCACGGCTTGGCAGGAGTATTAGCCGGCTCGCTCCGGTACTCCTCGCCTGCAACACATCGGCAAACTTTAAGTGCGAAGGGGACCGCTCGTAATTCAGCATCCATGCACTCAGTACTCGCTGCTCGAAACGTCCTGTTTCTCGCTCCCCTTGGCAGCCCTCAGTTGCGCCGTGAGTTGCAACGGCTCGTCGTAAGTCGCTCGCCGGCTAATACTCCTGCATCCAGATTGACACTTATGCCGAGCTGCGATTAGCGGAGATGGTACTGAGATCGCCAAGTTGCATGCGCTCGAGATGACAGGGCACCTGCTTTTTTGGTTGGATCCTTATGGCTGGTAAAAGGATTTGCTGGGTGTATGTCTAAATAAACTCATAACTGTCCGGAAAGGAAGATCTATGAAAGACAGGATACTGGTAAAACTGAAAGAAGCATATCCGGATTGTATCTCCGGGGCTCAGCTGGCAGAAAGCCTGGGAATCAGCCGGGTAGCGGTCTGGAAACATATTGAAAGCCTTAAGGAATCCGGATATGAGATCGTAGCTAAAAAGGGCAGGGGATATTGCCTAGAGCACCCTGAACAAGCCATTATCCCGGTTTTAATATCAGAAAATCTGGCCGATCCCCACTGGGGAACCCCGATCTTTTATACAGGGCAAACCCAATCCACCAACCTGTGGGCTCGCCAACTGCTCGAAGATCAACATTTACCCGAAGGAACCCTGATTATTGCCAGTCAGCAGACCGGCGGCAGGGGACGGTTGGGACGGACCTGGGCATCACCCCGGGGAGGCTTGTATTTTACCCTGATTCTCCGGCCCGCCCTGAATTTAAAGAATGCCTCTCTTTTGTCCCTGGTAATGGCGGTAGCCTGTGCCCGGTCACTGCGGCAGCATACCGGTTGTGCCTGCAGGATAAAATGGCCCAATGATATATTCATCCAGGGACGTAAAGTGGGAGGCATTTTGTTGGAAGCCAGGGGGGAGATGGACCGCCTGGATTATGTTATAGCCGGTATCGGCATCAATGTAAACCTGAGTTCCCAAGATTTTCCGGAAGAGGTGCGCCATCTGGCTGTCTCCCTGGCAATGGTTGCCGGACATTCCTTTGATTTAAACCAGTTGCTGGTTAGTTTGCTGGAAGATCTGCGCCAGGATTATTATCTGTTTCTTCAGAAGGGGTTCCAGCCTTTCCGGGAGGTTTATCAGGAGTACTGCATTCACTGGCAGCAGCCCATTGCTGTTAATACTGGGAAGGAACTTATCCAAGGTATTCACAGGGATTTGGATGTCAACGGCAGCCTGTTGGTAGAAACTGCAGACGGGGAAATTACCAGCATCAGTACCGGAGATGTTCAACTGATAAGTTATCAGGAGGAATAAGCGTGTATTTAAAGCGCGTGGAATTAAAAGGATTCAAATCCTTTGCTGACCACACGGAAATTGTTTTTCAGCCTGGCATCAATATTATTGTCGGGCCCAACGGATGCGGCAAAAGCAATGTGGTGGACGCCATTCGCTGGGTCATGGGGGAAGCAAATATACATACCATCCGGGGCCAGCGCAATGAAGACATTATATTCAGCGGTACCGACCAAAACAAGGCTTTGAGCATGGCCAGCGTGGAGATTACCCTGGACAACAGCGATCGCTTGCTGGACATCGATGCTGCTGAGATATCACTGTCCCGCAAGCTGTTTCGTTCCGGAGAAAGCGAGTATTACCTGAACCGTACCCGGGTACGCTTGAAGGATATTCAAGCTTTGTTCACAGGTACTGGTTTGGGGAAAAGGGGATACTCGATAGTTGGCCAGGGTGAACTGGAGCAGGTATTGAACGGGCATCCCCTGGATCGCCGTTTTTACTTGGAAGAAGCTGCGGGCATCAGCAAGCATCGCCAGCAGCGGGAAGAAGTACTGCGGCGTATTGCCAATACCAAGGCGGATCTGGTGAGACTGCAGGATGTGCTGTCTGAGCTGAGCAGCCACAAAGAGCAGGTCTATTGGAAAGCCCAAAAGGCTGAAGCATATAAAAAACTGGCCAGTGAACACCGCAGCCTGGAAAGAGCTTTGCTGAAATATGAACTGCAGCGGACTGATGCCGTTCTGAAACAACGCCACGATGAGAACCATCTGCTGAAGGAACAGATGAAAGCCTTGCAGCAGCAGATCAATGAAATTAAAGTACAGATGGAGCAGGCGGCGGCTGCAGCTGAAGCCAGGCGCACCAGTGTAGAGCAGCTTAAGGAGCAGCGCTTTGCCCAGGAGTCAAGCATACAGGCTATGCAGGGAGAGTTGGAGCTCTGCCAGGAACGTCTCAGGAATGCTCGGGAGCGGATTCAAGCTGCGGCGGAGGATCAGCTCAAGTACCAGCAGATGGCAGAAGGAATCAGCCAGGATCTGCACCGGCTTAAGCTTGAACTGCAGCAGGAATCCCAAAAGCACCAGCTGAAGCTGCAGGCATTTCAGGAGCTGAATGCCCAGGAAGAGCAACTGGCAGCCCAGATCGAGCAGTATGAACAGAGCTTGGAAAAGCTGAAAAACCAGCTGTTTCAAGCCAGAAATGAAGAAATAGCCAGCCGCAACCAGATTCGTGAGGCAGAAGAAAGACTGAGCCGGCTTAAGGAAAGATGCCGCCGCTTGGAAATAAAGAAAGAGGAATTAGTGCTGCAAAGGCAGCGCATGGGAGAGGAATTAGAACGAAGCAGCCGGCAATTAGGGGAAATCCAAGGCCGTATTGAACATACCCGGGAAGAATTGGAAAGATGTACTCAAGAAAGGTCGGCATTAGAAAACCAGCGTAAGAGCCAGGAGTCCCAACTGGCCAATGCCCAGCGCCGGAGGATAAAGGTGGAGAATGAACTCCTGGCAGTGCAAGAGCGCCAGAAAGCCCGGATAGGGTATGCTCCGGGAGTCAAGCTGCTTATGCAGGATGATCACCGGGCAATGTTTCCGGGAATTGTGGGCGTGGTGGGAGAGATGATCGAGGTTCCGGCAGGCCTGGAGATAGCTATTGAAACCGCGGCCGGCAAAGGATTGGAGAATATCATTGTCAAGGAAGTGAGTGAAGCCCGCCGGGCTATTGACTACCTGAAGAAAAAACAAGCAGGCCGGGTAACTTTCCTGCCCCTGGATGTGTTAAGAGTTGTTCCTGTAGATGAAAAATGGCTGGAGACCATTTTGGCCCAGCCGGGAGTTGTTGGTTTGGCTTCCCGCTTAGTCAAGTGCTCTGCTATGTGCCGACCGGCGGTGGACTATCTTTTGGGCCGGGTTCTGGTAGTAGAGGATATGGACAGCGGCATAAACCTGCTAAAGAAAGCTTACTTCCCCCTGCGCATGGTGACTTTAGAAGGGGAAAGCTTTGCAGTGGGGGGTGCTTTGACCGGAGGATCCAAAAGCCAGCGCACAGAAGGGCTTTTGCAGAGACGTCAGGCGGAACGCTCCTTGCTGGAAACCCGCCAGACCATTGACAGGGAAATACAAGCCTACCAGGAAGAAATGGATGCCCTCAGCCGGCAGATCGCTGAGCTGAATCAAACCTTGGATAAGTTGTACGCCAGTCATACGGAAGATCGTATTCACCTGCAAATGCTGCAGCAGCAAATCGCGGAGACAGAACAGCAGCAAGCCCGCTTGCTTGAGGAACAGAATGGTTGTGATGACGAAATTGCATATTTGTCGCAGCAGATAAAGGAAGTGGAAGAGGAAATACTAATTCTTAACCAGGAACTGCGAGAACGGGAAAAGCGCAGCGCGGATCTGGCTCAGGAGTTGGAAGAAAGCCGGCAGAGCGGGGAGGATTCCCGGCGGGAAATGGAAATACATTTAGCCCGGGTAGCCTCTTATCGTGAACAGGTGGAAATAAAGAGCCGGGAACTGGAAAACCTCCAGCGCAGCCTGGAACAGATGGAACAGATAGATTATTCCTACCGGCAATCAGCCCAAGAAGCCTTAAATCTTTACAAGCGGCTGGAAAAGGAGATCGCTCAGCAAGAACGGCGCATCGGTGAATTGGACCAGCTTCTTAAAGAAGGGCAGGATAAATTGCAGCACCTGGCTTCTCAGTTGGAAAATGAACGGCAGGCCGAGATCGAGGCTCGCAACCGCATGGATAGCCTGCAGAATTCAGCAGAGCCCATGCAGAAGCAATTAGAGGAGATGCAACAGCAGCTTCATCAGAATGAGCTTTTAATTGCCCGATTGGAAACAGAACAGGAAGGATTAATGACCCGCTGGGAAGAGAAATTCTCCGGCGAGGATTATAGCCAGGAGGATACTGGACCTTTAAGCGGAGGCGTACGCCGCTGGCGGCAGCGCTTGGAGGAAATTGAAGAGCAGATGGCAGAGCTGGAACCCGTTGATCTGACTGCCATCGAAGAATACCAGCAAATTGCTCAGCGCTTTGAGTTTCTGTCCCAGCAGGTGGAAGATCTCCAGGAGGCGGAAAAATCCCTGGGAAGCCTCCTGAAGGAAACAGAAAATCTCATGATGGAGCGTTTCTCCCAGTTTTTGGAGTTAGCCAATCAGAGCTTTCAGGAGACCTTCAGCGAAATCTTCAACGGCGGGGAAGGAGCCTTGGTTTTGGATGACAAGGCTGACCGTTTGGAGGCAGGGATTGATTTTGCAGTGAAGCTTCCCGGCAAGAAGGTGCAATCCCTTAATCTGCTGTCGGGTGGTGAACGGGCTTTGACCTGTATAGCTTTTATATTTGCCCTGCTGCGTCTGAAACCTACTCCTTTCTGTTTATTGGATGAAATAGATGCTTCCCTGGATGAAACTAATCTGATACGCTATACCCAATTCCTGAAAAGCATGGCGGAAAGAATGCAGTTTGTGGTAATCACTCACCGGCAAGCTACAATTGAATGCGGTAATCACCTGTATGGTGTAACCATGCCGGAGAAAGGAATATCCAAAATTTTTACTCTGGACTTGAGCCAGGCGGAAACCCTGGCGGGATAGTATAGAAGAGGTGGACATAGTGGCAATTTTTGATCGTTTTAAGGGGAAAAAACAGCAGGATGAAAGCCAGCTGCAGCCGGAAGCAGCATCAATCCCGGAGGAAAAGGGGAATGGCAGTGAAGAAGCTTCGTCCTCCAAGACCGGCTGGCTGAGCCGATTTAAAAAGGGACTGCAGAAAACCCGGCAGAACCTGAGCGGCCGGTTAGAATCCTTGATAAAACACAGCGACCGCATAGATGATGATTTTTGGGATGAAGTAGAGGAAATCCTTATTCAAGCCGATGTAGGGGTGGAAACATCCCTGGAATTGGTGAATAAGGTGCGGCAAGAAGTCAAAAAGCAAAAGCTGCAGGAACCTGAACAGGTACTGGAATTAATCCGGCAGGAAGCCGCCGACATGCTTAAGCTGGAAGAGAGCAGCGAGCTATGTTTCAGCGAAGATGGTCCTTCCGTTATCCTGGTAGTTGGTGTCAACGGCGCTGGGAAGACCACCTCAATAGCTAAGCTGGCCTATCAATTTAAACAGCAGGATAAACGGGTGCTGCTGGCTGCTGGTGATACCTTCCGGGCGGCAGCTATTGACCAGCTGCAGATATGGGCTGACCGTATCGGGGTTGATCTGATCAAGCACCAGGAAGGAGCGGATCCCGGAGCAGTGGTATTTGATGCCCTGAACGCCGCCCGTGCCCGGCGAGCCGACTGCCTCATAATCGATACAGCTGGCCGCCTGCAGAATAAAACCAACCTTATGAAAGAAATCAGCAAGGTTCGCAAGATAATCGAAAGGGAAATACCTGGTGCCCCTCATGAAGTATTGCTGGTGCTGGATGCTACCACCGGCCAGAACGCTATCAGCCAGGCCAAGGTTTTTACCGAAGCTACCGGGATATCAGGCATTATTCTTACCAAATTGGACGGCACCGCCAAAGGAGGCATTGTACTGGCCATTGCCCGGGAGCTGCAAATTCCCGTGAAGTTCATCGGCATTGGAGAAGGTATGGAAGACTTGAAGCCCTTTGCGGCAGATATGTTTGCTGCAGCTCTATTTGACCGCAGCGCCGAAGAGGAATGACATTAGTTGGATAAGGGGGAACCGCTTATGGCACTTGTTGGTGTTATTGGAGGGACAGGAGTATATGATCCGGGTATTCTGGAAAATATCAGTGAACATATACAGTCCACGCCTTATGGTGAGGTAAAAGTATTATTGGGGTATTATAGGGGACAACAGGTAGCCTTCATACCCCGGCACGGCAGCGGGCACAAAGTACCGCCCCACCTGGTGAATTACCGGGCTAATATCAAAGCCCTGCATGATATTGGAGTAAAAAGCATAATTGCTACCGCTGCGGTAGGATCTCTGACCCATGACTTCCAACCAGGGTCCTTTGTTTTATCCGACCAGTTTTTGGATTTCACCCGCACCCGTAAATCTACTTTTTATGAAGGAGATAATGATGCAGGGGTAGTTCATTGTGACATGACCGTCCCTTATTGCCCCGAAGTAAGGCAGGCTTTGGTAAAAGCCGGGGAAGAGTTAGGGGTTAAAGTCCATAATGGAGGAACCTATGTGTGTACTGAAGGGCCCCGTTTTGAAACAGCTGCGGAAATCGCTATGTTCAAACAGCTGGGGGGTCATTTGATTGGTATGACCAGTGTTCCGGAAGTGTGCCTGGCCCGGGAGCTGGGCCTTTGCTATGCCAATATATCCATCGTTACCAATTATGCGGCGGGTATATCTCCCAATATTTTAACCCACAGCGAGGTTTTGGAGATGATGGCCAGCCGCATCCAGCAGCTGCGGGAAGTGATAATGACCAGCATCAAATATATTCCGGCAGAGCCCGGCTGCGACTGCAAGCGAATTCTGGATGAAATAGGGGTTATGGGTAAATGATAAATACTGTTGCCTACGAAAATGACCAGGTAATTGTTTTGAACCAAAACCTGCTGCCCGACAAGATAGTATACGAATCATATACTTCCGTCGAGGAAGTGGCCGAAGCTATCCGCACTTTAAAAGTGCGGGGTGCCCCGCTGATCGGGGTAACAGCCGCCTTCGGCCTGGCTTTGGGAGCAGCCAGGTACTCGGGCAGGGCTGAGGAGTTTACAGAATACTACTCAGCTATCCGCTCCCAACTGGCTTCTACCCGGCCCACCGCTGTAAACCTGTTTTGGGCACTGCAGCGCATGGATAGGGTTTACCAGAATAATGCCCACCGGGAATTGGCGGAATTAAAAGAACTGCTGTTGAATGAAGCCCGCTGCATGTTTGAAGAGGATATCCAGACCAACCAATTGATAGGCCAGCACGGTGCTCAACTGCTGCAAGAATCCAGCCGGGTCATGACCATATGCAATGCCGGGGCTTTGGCCACCTGTGGTTATGGTACTGCCCTGGGAGTGATCAGGAGTGCGTATCAGCAGGAGAAAATTGCAAAGGTGTGGGCCTGTGAAACCCGCCCCGTCTTGCAGGGAGCCCGCCTCACAGTATGGGAACTGATGCAGGATCAGATTCCTGTTGCCCTGATAACCGACAATATGGCCGGTTACATTATGAAGCTGGGAAAGGTAGATGCAGTCATTGTAGGAGCTGATCGCATAGCCGCCAATGGTGATACTGCCAATAAAATCGGCACCTATTCTCTGGCGGTTCTGGCTCATCACCACGGCATTCCTTTCTACGTGGCCGCTCCCCAGTCCACTATAGACTATTCCATTGCTTCTGGCCAGGATATACCCATTGAAGAGCGAGACCCGGAAGAAGTGCGCTCTGTCCGGGGCGTATATCTGACCGTAAAAGAGGCCGAGGTATTCAACCCGGCTTTTGATGTAACCGATAACCGGCTTATTACCGGCATAATTACTGAAAAAGGGGTAGTGTTTCCCCCTTATGAAAAAAGTTTAAGGGAAAGGAACTAGAGTATGCATTACCAAGGAGAACGGCAGCAAGTTATACGCATCGGCAAGGAAATCTACCAGCAGGGGCTGGTAGCCGGCACCTGGGGTAATGTCAGCTGCAGGCTGAAGCCGGATCACTATTTTTTAATTACTCCCAGCGGGATGCCCTATGAGTCCTTACAGCCAGAGGACCTGGTGGTGATGGATCTGGAAGGAAATATAGTGGACGGAGAGCGGAAGCCCTCTTCCGAATATCGTCTGCATGTGCGGATTTATAAAGAACGGCCGGATGCAGGAGCCATTGTCCATGTCCACAGTCCCTGGGCTTTAGCTTATGCAGTAGCCTACCAGCCCATCCCGGTGCTGTTGGAAGAGAGTGCTCAGGTATTGGGAGGACCTGTGCCGGTAGCCCGATATGCCCATGCTGGTACTGATGAATTAGCAGCAGCTGCCTGTGAAGCTTTAGGAAAAGAAAGCAAGGCAGTTTTGCTGGCCAATCATGGCCTGGTCGGACTGGGAAAGAACCTGGAGGAAGCTTTACTGGTTTGCATTATTGCCGAAAAGACTGCCAGGATAGGCTTAACCGCCAGGCTTCTGGGTACGGTTAACAGTCTATCTCCTGAGGATGTGCAATACCTGCATCAATCATTCCGTGATTATGGGCAGCCCAAGCCAAAAAATTAAGACCGGAGGTAATACCATGAAAATGTTATTAAAAAACATTACGGTTCTTCCTATGGCCGAACCCGGCAAAATCATCGAGAAAGGTTATGTCTTAATTAACGGCAATCTGATTGAAGCGGTGGGATCAGGAGACCCGCCGGCAGGGGAATATGAAAAAGTTATAGACGGCACCAATTATCTGGTTATGCCGGGACTTATCAATACTCACACCCATGCGGCCATGACCATGCTGCGCAGTTATGCTGATGACCTGCCCCTGATGGAATGGCTGCAAACCAAGATATGGCCCATGGAGGACCGGCTTACCGGGGATGATATTTACTGGGGCACCATGCTGGCCATCATCGAGATGATTAAATCGGGAACTACTACCTTTACTGACATGTACTTTCATATGGACCGGGTGGCTCAAGCAGTGGAAGAAACCGGCATACGGGCGGTATTGTCCCGGGGAATGATAGGAGTAGGGCCGGAAAACCAGCTGGCTATAGAACAATCACGCCAGCTTATTGAGCAATGGCAGGGTGCAGCAAACGGCAGGATTACTTTTATGCTGGGACCCCATGCTCCCTATACCTGCCCGCCGGATTATTTAAAGCAAGTGGCGGATTTAGCCCGGGAAACCGGAGCCGGGATTAACATTCATGTGGCAGAAACCCTGGATGAGATAAACACTATAAACCGGGACTATGGAGTATCATCGGTAGTGTATCTGGAAAAGGCCGGCATTTTTGAATTTCCGGTAACTGCTGCCCATTGCGTGCACCTCAGTGATGAGGATATAGCCATATTAAAGAAATATGGGGTAGGAGTAGCTCATAACCCGGAAAGCAACATGAAACTGGCCAGCGGCATTGCTCCTGTACCCAGGATGCTGGAGGAAGGTATTCCTGTAGGTTTAGGTACCGACGGGGCTTCCAGCAACAATGACCTGGATATGCTGCAGGAAACCAGGACCTGCGCTTTGTTACATAAAGTAAACAATATGGATCCTACCGTGCTGCCAGCTGAGCAGGCCTTGACCATGGCCACCGCCCTGGGGGCGAAAGCCCTGCACCTGGGTGATCAAATAGGATGCCTGCGTCCCGGCTATAAGGCGGATATGATATTGATCAACCTAAATCAGCCTCATATGATACCTCGCTATGATCTAATCGCCAATCTGGTCTATGCCGGCAAAGCCAGTGACGTGGATACAGTTATCATTGACGGGCGTATAGTCATGGAAAACCGTCAGCTTACCACCATTGACGAGAAACAGGTCCTGGAAAAGTGCAAAGAAATAGCCGCGCGTCTGGTTCATAATAAGGATTAGGAATCAACTTTCCATCCCTTGCGGTAATGAGTTCCATCGCAGAAAGGACGCTTTTCACTGAGACCGCAGCGGCATAGGGAGGTTTTGCCTGTTTCTTGCTTGATGCTGCCGTCAACATCCTGCAATTGATAAGGGCCTTCCAGTACCAGGGGGCCATTGCGTATCACTTTGATGCGCACCAGAGATGCAGCCGCATTGCTGGCAGCATCACGGCTGCCCGGACCTTTGGCCAGATCGGGATTTACAGAGGATCCCTCAGGCAGGGAGTATTTTAAAGCGCCGGAAGGACACTCATCTATAGTTTTGATAATCTCTTCCGGGCTGGCTGCATTAATATTTACCCAAGGCCGCCTGTCCACATCAAATACTGAGGGGAGTCGCTTGAGGCAGATGGCTGAATGAGAGCAGCGTTCCGGCTCCCAGTATACTATGAGGTCCTTGTTGCTGTATTCCTTCATTGTTCAATCTCCTTACACGTTGTTTTATATTTACTACTATACCCCTTTTGCCAGATAGCGACAAGAAAGAAGGTGGAGCATGGTACCGGTCATAGCTTTTGTTGGCAGGCATAATTCCGGGAAAACCACATTGCTTTGCAGAATAATCGGCAGGTTGCAGGAGAGAAGAATAGAATGCGCAGTAATTAAACACAGCCATCACTTGCTTACCCCGGACAGTTACGATTCCGGTAAGCTATATGCTGCTGGAGCTAAACAGGTGTACCTGAGTACGCCCCAGGAAACCTTGATTTATCTTCGGGAGGAGCAACCCCTGGATAAGATTCTGGGCCAAATTGGAGCTGCAGCAGACATTGTATTCCTGGAAGGATTTAAACAATCCGCTTATCCCAAGATAGAGGTAATCAGGACTGATGTTGATCCCGAGCCTCTGAAGGCATCTAATGTTATTGCCCGGGTTATCGATGGCAAAGGGTTTGATGACGGGATACCCCAGTTTACCTTTGATCAGGAAACCGAACTGCTGGAGTTTATTATAGAACAAATCAAATCAGCCCGCGGATAATCAGGGTTAGGAGATAGCCTATCCCCGAACAACCTATCCCAACACCGGTGGAGGTCCACCGTGGATTGTAAGCTGGTTGATGCTATTATCAATGGCAAAGCTTCAATGGTATCAAGATCATTCCCAATAATGCAAGAGGGACGGTTTGACTGTTTAAGGAGGTTTTCTACAGGTGAATTAACTCCACAGCAAGAACCGCCCCTGTTGCGTATGTCACACGGAGCCTAGCCTTTTCTTAAAGCAGATAATCGCCATCATGATTAGTATAACCTTGTTCCTGAGCTAACATATCCAGGTAGATAGTACCTATATTTGCTATATACATATCTACCTGTCGACCGCTGGTGCGTTCATCATAAGTTTTTAAATAACCATGACATTGTTTGCACACATAAACCCGGTAGGCATCATTTCCTTCCACGCTCAGATAAGAGATATCGTTGGGATGATCGCAGCCGCAGTGCACACAGAACAGGTAACGGGTCTTCCACTCTGAAAAACATCGGTCACAGAACATAATGCGTTGTCCATCCTCCTGCCGCAGACGACTGAAATGAGATTTAGCTCCGCAAATGGGGCAGATAGCAGGAATATCCCAATGAAAATCATTAGCCAGTTCTTCCTGGTATGACTCAGCTATCAGACGCAGTACTGGACGCAGAGCATGATCCAGAACAAAGATAAAAAATTCCTCTGGAATTTCCAGTTGTTTGGCTGTGTCGACAAGTTCACTTTCCTTGGGCTTCAGGAAAGCTTTTACAAGGTTATCAAAATCAAGCCACTTGAAGTTGGACTTCAGTTTTTTGACATGTTCTGAAACCGAAGGACGAGCTGTTTCAAGAAATGTTAAAAGCCCATCCAAAAGGTTTTGCAACAAATCCCCGTCGATATTAGGATTAATCTGGCTGAGCAAAGGCTTTTTGTTCTTCTGCAGTCTAACCGAAAGATCCTCTTTGGAATGAATGAAACTATTGCGCAGGCGTATGGTTTGTTCATTCTGCCAGCTTTCCAAAGATTGAAAAAACTCCAGGTACCCTTCAGGTAGAGGGGTAGGGGGATGTAAGTCCATCTATTTCACCTCTCATAATGCTCCTTAATGCAGTTTATCAAATAATCAAGTCAAAACCAAAGGGGGAGTATAACTCCCCCCAAAAAAGTTTGTACTCGGAAGATACTATAACTGGCTGTTCTTTTAGTCAGCACTTTCAGTCTTAGCCTTTTCCCCGTAAGTCTCCTCATACCAGATAGCATGATGGTGTTGGGCCCAATCGGAGCGGACCGTTCCTTTCCACATGCCCCAGAAGGACTCACCGGAACCGGGGTGGAATGAGCCCAGATAAGCATGCATACATACCATAACTGTAGCCAAAACCATAGCTATATCATGGATCGGATAAGCAACTCGTACCAGTCCTGCTGGAAAGATAGACGGGAACCACATGATGTAACCGCTGAGCACCAGCAGAATTACGCAGGTCGGGGTGACAATGGAGTTGCCTTTTTCCCCTCCATTGAACCTGGTTTGGGGCGGCATTTTAACTGGAAAGCCCAGGAATTCTAAAGGGAATAACATAACGAATTTGATGTCATTTATACCGAAACGGAGTATATCTTTAATCCAGTTAATTATGCCTTTGAAATCAAAGACTACAAAAAAGAGTATGCTCAGAGTCATTATTACCGCCGATATCCGGTGAACCAGACCTGCTCCTGCATATCCGCCGAATATGGCTGCCAACCAGTCTACACTGTCTAAAAACAGTACCAATCCGGTAAATAAACAGAGCAGAAAAGTCACCGTGTGGCTCCAGTGCGTCAGGCGGGCTACAAAATTAAACCGTTCTACGCGTGGAATATCCTCTCGGTATTCAGGAAGTAACTGCATTATTCATGCCCCCCTTCATCATGCTCACCATGTTTGTTGGCCAAGATACGGGTGGTTACAAAGCTGACAGCAGATCCTGCCAGAGCTATAGGAATCAGCCAGCCAAGGTAAGGTTGAATCCAATCCTGCCAGAAAGGAATTTGGCCAGGAATCTTAGGATTAACAGGTAAACCAAATTTATCTGGGGTATCAGTCAATACATATATCTTATTGAGGCCGCCCAACTCCAATTTCCCATAAATGGTAGCCCGGGGGAAGCCATTAGCCCGAAGAAACTTTACACGATCTTCTGCATACTGGAGCAATTCATCCCGATCACCAAACATGAGAGCACCTGGAGCACAGGTTGCAGCGCAAGCAGGCTGCAGGCCTTCTTCCACACGATCAGCACACAAGGTGCATTTAGCAATTTTATCTTCTCGTTTCCTATATTTGGGTATTTCGAAAGGACAAGCATAGGTGCAGTACTGACACCCAATACATTTATCGGGGTCATGAATAGTGGCACCCCAGTCTGTTTTCGTATACGCCCCCCGAGGACAGACTTTCATACAGGCAGGTTCAAAACAGTGCATACATTGATACTTCAAGAAGTTCCATATCACGCCGTCAACCGGGTCTTCGGTTTCGATCATTTTAACGATGGTGTAGGTATCGCCATTAGTGTCTTTATGAGTCTGATAATTTCCCTGGAAGGGCTCGATTACAGCTGGCAGCTGGTTCCAGTTCTTACAAGCGACCTGGCAACCGCGGCAGGCTGTACATCTGCTGGTATCATAGAGATTGGTTAAATATGCCATCTTTAAGCCCTCCTTATATCGCACAGAAATGCTTTATACTCGGGACACATAGTATTAGCATCGCCTATGTGCGGGGTCAGCCGGTTGGCAATATCACCAGTTGCATAACCTTTGAAGCCGTAATGCCAGAGCAGGCCAATCTGGTGAACAATCTTGCCACCCAGGTTAAAGGGCTTAAAACGTTTGGTAACACAGGCTATTGCCTTAATGTCACCGCGGGTAGTGGAAACAATAACCTCATGACCGTTCTTAATACCTTTTTCTTTGGCCAGCTCTTCGCTAAGTTCCACTATCATATCTGGCATAAGCTCTGCCAACCAGGGCAGGTTGCGGGTTAAAGCACCACTCTGCCAGTGTTCTGTTACTCTGTAAGTAGTGGCTATAATCGGATATTTGTCCGTATTTCCCTGTTTTTCAGGTTCCCATACCTTGGCTACAGGATTGAGGGGCTGTTTGTTTAATATAGGAGGCATCGGGCTCTCCCAGGGTTCGTAATGCTCTGGGAATGGACCGTCTTTTAACACACCGTTGGTGGAGAAAATACATCCTTTGCCTTCGGGACGCATAATAAAGGGATCCTTGAAAGCAGGATTATCGGGACCAACGGTCTTAATGAAGTCAGGTACATCCCATCCTGCCCAGCCTCCTGATGCTTCATCCCACCACACCAGACGGCGGTCATCGTCACCTGGCCAGGGGTTGATTCCGTCAGGCTGAACTGAACAGCGGTTGTAAACGATACGACGATTCATTGGCCAAGCCCAGCCCCAATTGGGGAATAAGCCTAATCCTGAAGGATCTTCTTTTTGACGAAGCTGCGGCTTATAAACAAACTGACCATCTTTTAACGTGGTGGCACCACAGTATATCCAGTTACCACAGGCAGTAGAACCGTCATCCTTCAATTGAGCAAAACCCTCTACAGGAGTACCGTCCGCTACATTATAGCCACACATCTCATTGGCAACTTTAAGGATGTCTGGTTCATGTTCATCATGTCCATCATAATCCCAGGTCATATTGACAATAGGTTCATCTTCTGGACGGGTACTGCCGGCATAAAGCTGTTTTATACGCTTGCCAAGCTCATTATATATCCATAAGTCTGATCTTGATTCGCCGACCGGATCAGCACCTTTCCAGCGGAACTGCACCCAGCGCCCCGTTTGTGATGCGGTTCCTTCTTTTTCATAGACGGCAGCTGCTGGCAGGAAGAATACCTCAGTTCCGATGTCTTTAGGAGTATATTTTGGTACATCAGGATTATTAGTAGCTCTTTCCCATCCTTGGTAGGTCCAGAATTCAGCAGTCTCATTCAGCCATAGATCCATGGAAACCATCCATTTTAGTTTAGTTAAAGCTTCCTGCTCTTTATTGGCATTGGGGCCGCCTACCACTGGATTGGTTCCGTTTACAAAAAGGCCTTCAATTTCGCCTTTGTGCATGGCCTCAAATAGTGCTATATGGGAATAATTTTTGCTGGCATCACGTTTGGGCAGGTAATGATAGGCAAAATCATTTTCAGCGTTGGCAGCATCGCCATACCAAGCCTTTAATAGGCTGACCACCCACTTGGAGGAATGAATTCTCCAGCCAGAATAAGGTATGCCCGCTTTAACCAATTCCCGGAACTCGTTCAGGTTGCTGAAGGGCAGCTTGGCTGCTCCGGGAGTTATTTTGCGGATGAAGGAAATCAAATCTTTGTTGTCTTCAGTATTAGTTGGTGAATCGATATAACCGGGGATGATGTGGAACAAAAGGGCCATATCGGTTGCACCCTGAACATTATTCTCGCCGCGCAGAGCATTTATACCTCCGCCGGGACGACCGATGTTTCCTAATAACAGCTGTATAATGGCGAAAGCTTTAACATTCTGACTGCCTACTGTGTGCTGGGTTATACCCATGGCATAGCAGATGGTACCGGTTTTGTCAGGAGCACCGGTACTGCAGAACAGCTCCAGAACCTGCATATATTTGTTCTTGGGCGCACCGGTAATCTTGCATACTGTATCGATATCATAGCGTGAAAAGTGCTTTTTAAGCAGTTGGAATACGCAACGGGGGTGTTGCAGTGTTTCGTCAGTTAAAATTTTGCCGTCGGGGCCGTACTGATAGTCCCAGGTACCAAAATCATAGGCCCGCTTGGATGCATCATATCCGGAGAATAAACCATCTTCAAAGCTAAACTCGTCTTTTATCAGGAAAGATGCATTTGTGTAATTGACCAGGTATTCCTTGTGATACAAGTCATTTTCCAAAATATAATTAATCATTCCACCCAGGAAAGCTATATCGGTTCCCGAGCGTATGGGGCAGTATAGATCCGCTACCGCCGAAGTCCGAGTAAAGCGAGGATCAACATGGATGATCTTGGTCTGACGTTTGGGATCAAACCTTCCCTTCATAAGCCATTTCATGCCAATAGGATGGTTTTCAGCCATATTACTGCCCATAATAAGGGCCACATTAGTATTTTTCAGATCAATCATATGATTGGTCATGACCCCACGACCAAATGCAGGTGACAAACCAGCCACCGTGGAGGAGTGTCAGATACGAGCCTGGGTTTCCAAATATACAACACCCAGGGACCTCATTAATTTGGATAACAGGTAGCACTCCTCATTATCCAATCCAGAACCGCCGATAGAAGCAATTTTTTCAGTGCGGTTCACGATCATGCCGTTTTCAGTATGAATAAAACTTTTATCTCTAGTCTCTTTCACTCGCTCGGCAATAGTCTGCAGCATCCAATCCCAATCTTTTTCCACCCACTTGTCGCTGAAAGGTGCACGATACAGGGGTTTCTTAACCCGTTTGGGGTTAATAATCTGTTCACCGGTATGAGGATCATAGATCTCTCGGAGGTTAAACATAGCTGCACCCTTGGGACAGGCGCACCCCTCATTAATAGGGTTGTCCGGGTCTCCCTGCACACTTAACAACTGTGTCTCTTTGCCTTCGCGATGCTCCGCATAGACAACCAGGCCACAACCTGATGCACAGTAGGGGCAAATGGTTGGCACCGGGGTTACATTCTTTATGCGTAGCTCTTTAATGGCTGCAGCCGTTGCCTGGGTGTCAAAGCCAAGATCAAGAATGGCAAAGCTGGCTGCTGTTGCACCGGTTACCTTTAGGAACTGTCTGCGGGTAACCTTCATAACACATCACACTCTCCTTTCCCCAAATGATAACATTTCGCAAGAATTCCCGTAGCAAAATAATAGCACCTTATGGACCCGCAAGCTTGTATACCATGATACATACATGGATACGCAAATAACAATGTGGGCATTCCATAGGTGCTAAAATTCCCCCCCGAAGAATTCCAACCTACTAAAACCATGTATGGTAAATGAACATACCACATCGTATTTTGTTTTCGACACGAACCTAGAAATTCCTTGATGCAATATTTAGAAATCGGGGTAATATTACTATTTTTTATACAAGGCATAAAAAGATGGAATATCATTCGGCACTTAAACGAATATGACCACTTCCTTCCAGATTATAACCACCCAAGGCTGATACTCTTTCAATGAATTCCTGACTTTTAATGGTATTAATCAGGCATTCTACATGCTCAGGCCGGATTATATCGGGTAAGATACATAACTCATAGTCTTCTTCCACCAAGGGAATAAAGTCCAGGCCTAAAACTCGTGCACTGGCATAGACTCCCATGCCTACATCACAGGAATCGTTTTGTACAGCAGCAGCTACAGCCAGATGAGTGTATTCTTCGTGGTTGTACCCGTATATATCTTCGGGTTTTAGGTTTTCTTTGGCCAGGAGATAGTCTAACAACACTCTAGTTCCCGAACCCTTCTGCCGGTTTACGAACCGTACACCGGATCGGGCCAAATCAGTTAACCCTTGGATATTGAGAGGATTACCGGGTTTGATAATTAGACCCTGTTGCCGTTTAACCAGGGTAAGCAGTTTCCAGTTTATCCCTGACATATAACGTTTAAGATAACTGGTATTGTAGGTGCCAGTCTGGGGGTCTAGCAGGTGAATACCAGCCATATGGGTTTCCTGGCGCCGCAGAGACATAATTCCCCCCATACTGCCTACATTGCTGGAAATAAGGCGAATACCATAATGGCGTTGGAGCAGGTCTGCCAGAACATCAATAGCCAGATCGTGGCTGCCAATGCATACTATGGTGTTATCAATTATTTGGCGGGAGCGATGCAGCCATACCTGTACCACTTCCCCTGCCTGAATCCCCTCACTGCCTCGGGGTATGCGAATGAAACCGTCTGATTTTACCAGGCTGGTGGTTACTCCGGCTCCACGGTTGAGGGGGTAAGCATAATAGCCAGTAGGAAGAGAGGCACAGTTAACGTATACGTATTCGTCGACCCCCATAGGAGAAGGGAGTTTGCGAGCAATCTGACAATCCAGCACGTCCTCTTGTGGTTCGGGTATACCCTGTCTGGCAAACAGAGCTGGACGAACAAATAGGTTGAAGACCAGCTGGGCGGATATAGGATAACCGGGGACGCCAACAACTGGCTTATTGTCTATAGAGCCTAATATGGCGGGTTTACCGGGTCTTATAGCTATACCATGAATCAATAGCTGCCCTAATTCCTCAACTATATGGGCAGTGTAATCCTCACGGCCTGCTGAGGAACCCGAACCAATTATCAACATATCACACTGATCTAACATTTCCAAAACTGCTTTTTTGAGGAGTTCACGATCATCAGCTACAATGGGATGGCGCAGAGGGATAGCCCCCCATTGCCGGCAAAATGCACTTAACATATGGCTGTTGGATTCAACAATAGTTCCCGGCGCCATGTTATCACTACCGGACTCTACTAATTCGGTACCCGTAGGTATAATAGCTACTACCGGCTGTTTAACCACTTCTACTTCATCTACCCCTGCTGTAATCAGTGAAGCTAGTTCGTAGGGACCAATACGGGTATAGCTAGGCAGGAGCAAATCCTGGGCTACCATGTCTTCTCCAATGGAGCGAATGTGCTGCCAGGGCACGGCAGGCTGGATAATACGGGCCCGGTCATTTTCGAAGTTTACATCTTCGATCATAATAACCGCATCATAATCATCCGGTACATAGTCACCGGTATCAACTTCCATATATTTGTCAATATAAACCGGGGATTTCTCCGTAGCCCCATATGTGTCAGCAGCGCGCACAGCAATACCATCCATAGCAGCTGCCGGATAATGGGGGGCAGAACGTTTGGCGTAGACGGCTTGACCAGTAATGCGATTTAAGGCATTATGAACTGGTATGGTTTCAACTTGCGGGGTACAGAAACCCAGAGAATCAAGATGACTCATCCACCGTTTGCGGGCCTCATCTAGGGGCATGTTTTCTATATAAACTTTTCTTGACAATTCCAGTCCTCCCTGCTTTATTTTCCACTGTTCTTAAGTAAAATCTAGCATATATAAATTTGATGTGCCACTTTTGCTGCTGCTTTTTGCCCCCGGTTAATCGTGGTATATAGTATATATAAAAAGGAAGAGTGAAATAGCAGATGAGGTGTTGTAAATGATTGAATTTCTAAAGGTAGTAACGGTTCAAGAGGCTCTCCGGTTAATAGCTGGTGCTTTGCCCTACCGGGACTGGGAAGTAGTAACACTTCCCTTTGCTCTGGGGCGGGAGTTAGCTGAGCCGGTATACAGTCCGGAACCGATACCTTCATTTCCTCGTTCCACCGTGGATGGTTATGCAGTTTGTGCTGCCGATACCTTTGGCTGCAGCGAATCCCTGCCTGCATTTCTGGAGTATCGGGGTGAAATTCAGATAGGAAATAAACCGGATTTGGCAATTATGCCCGGGCAATGCTGCTGGATCCCTACTGGGGGAATGCTGCCATCAGGCACTGATGCGGTGGTAATGGTTGAATATACGGAACGATTAGGTGATGATACTGTTTTAGTATTCAGACCGGTTGGACCAGGGGAAAATATTATGCACATTGGAGAAGATGCTCCGGAAGGCAGCTTACTGTTGCACCAGGGTCACTGGCTTCGTTCTCAGGATCTAGGGTTATTGGCTTCTGCGGGGGTCAAACAGGTGAAGGTTTGGAAGCCATACCGGGTAGGGATTATATCCACCGGCAATGAAATTGTACCTTTGGATGTATGCCCGCAGCCCGGGCAGGTCAGGGATGTTAACAGCATATCTCTGGCAGCAGCAGTCCAATCAGCTGCTGCTGTGGCTAAAACCTATTCTATTGTCCCTGATGACTATGACAAGCTGCGCCAGGCTGTGGCGGCAGCCTGTGAGGAAAACGATTGGGTATTGATGTCAGGGGGCAGCTCGGTAGGAGTAAAGGATATGACCCTGGAAGTATTGATGAGTTTTCCTCATGCCCAGTTGCTGTTTCATGGTGTAGCTGTCAAGCCAGGAAAGCCTACCTTGGCTGTCAGAATCGGCGACAAACTAGTGGTTGGCTTGCCCGGTCATCCGGTCTCAGCCTTGACCATGTTCGGGGTGATCTGCAGACCATTCCTGGACTCTAAGCCACCCAGTCAGGTAATCGCTGTTGCAGGGGCTAATATTGCCTCCCAGGCCGGACGGGATGATTATATACCTGTGTCCCTGAAAGATATAGATGGGCGGAGGGTAGCCGATCCGTTATTGGGAAAATCGGGTTTAATGACCGTCCTGGCTCAAGCTGACGGGTACATTCATATAGGTTATCAACAGCAAGGTGTTTTGAGTGGGGAATCAGTGCTGGTAACCAGATTCGATTAGGGGGAGGATGCCTTCTGCCAGCTGTTTTCACTGCATGCATCAGGGAAAACCTTTTATGGACTTGTGATTAAGGAGGAATTCTATATCTTCTATTAGGTCATCCCGCTGCTGATCTATGGAAAGGAAATCCATAGCTTTGACATAGAAATCTTCCAGACGATCATGATACTGTTTTGCCAGAGCTATCCATTCTATGGCTTCGTTGATCCCATTTTCCAAACGTTCTTTTGCCAGGGCGATTCTTTTGGCATAAGGGCTAAGAGCATCTTGGGGCAATAGCTGGTCGAAGTCTAACTGCCGTTTGTAGCGCCTTCCTGACAGGTGTTCCGCATAGGCAAATAAATAATCGCTTACATCCAGTAAAGCTCTCCGGTAATCAGGCAAGTATACCATATCTATCTGAGCAGGGTCGAAAGGATTGTGGAATACTTCGGCTCTAACCCCGGTTAACTCGATCATGTGGACCAGGTGTTCAATTAAATCCCTGACTCCGCTGCCCGGACTGCCTTTAATAGCATACAGAGCGGTATCAGCCTCCAAAATGTTTTCCACCTTTAAGATTATGCCGGCGGGAGTAATGGCCCCAGCAAACAGGTGGCGCTCGCCAGCGTCCACCGATGTCTCGGTTCCCTCAAGGAAATCAGCTACAAGGGCAAGAGTATTGCGAGCGACAACTTTATCAATGCGTATTTTTTTTAGATAAACTGACCACTCCTGCCAAGCCAGATGGGCTTCCGCCAGCCGGTGATAAGCCTGTTGGAAACAAAAGGATATCTGATCACTGATTTCGATTATCTGTTTGCGATTTTCCGTTAAACTGGTGGGCTGCCAGTACTGACCCAGATTTATGATTTCATCCACCGCACCAGGGTATCGGGGATCAACCACATGGGGAGCCGTGCCATCCAGAACTGCTGCTTGGTGGTTGCCGATCACGATGCCATCCAGGGAATCAGGATCTGAGGAACACCAGTGGTATTCAATGTCGTATCCTTGATTTTCAAAGTACTGGCCGATTTTTTTCATGAAATTGGATTTTCCCACTCCAGGCCCGCCTTTTAAGATATATTTTCTCTTAACGGTGGGTTTGACCAGGTATTGGTAAAATGAATAAAAACCATAACAGGTGTTTCCACCCGGGAAAAAATGACGGGATTTACCCATGGCCATCGCCTCCAAATTTTTAGATTGTCGCTGAACTATGTAGCAGGAATTTGTATTATGTAATTATGTATATGAAGTGATTAGTTTTTTTAGGTATATTTAGGCAATGATCACAGGTATCTTACCGGTGATTATTTTAATATCGGTGGTTGGGTTTAGTGTTGCTTCTAACCAGCTAACTTATTATCTCAGGAGGAAAAAGTTATTGTTTAACTGGAAAATCGAGCCGGTAGATGGGAAGAGCGTGCAAAGGCTGCGCCAGTCATTACATATTTCCGAAATACTCGCTTCAGTCCTCATCCGCAGAGGTATTGATGATCCCCAGGAAGCCAGGTATTTTTTGTTTGCTGATCGCACCCACCTGCAGTCCCCGGAATATATTCCCGGTCTTAATGATGCTGCCCGGCGCATACAACAGGCCATAATGGGCGGAGAGAGAATTGTAATTTACGGAGATTATGATGTGGATGGGATTTGCGGTACGGTAATTTTACTAGAATGCCTGCAAAACCTGGGAGCTAAGGTGGATTATTATATTCCCGATCGGTTTGATGAAGGTTATGGTCTTAATTGTGAAGCAGTGGAAAAACTGGCTTCCCAGGGCATTCACTTGCTGATTACAGTGGACTGCGGTATCAATTCGGTTCAAGAAATCGCCCGGGCTTCTGAGCTGGGCATGGAAGTAATAGTTACTGACCATCATACTCCGGAGTCAGTTCTTCCGGATGCTGCTGCTATTGTCAATCCTCATTTGGGAGCACCTGACAAAATGCGGGACCTGTGCGGGGCAGGAGTAGTATTTAAACTGGTGCAGAGGCTGGGCAGGGGCATAATTGCCAACCAGCAGTTTAATGATTGGATCGAGCTGGCAGCTATGGCTACGATAGCGGATATTGTACCTCTTAGAGGGGAGAACCGCATTTTAGTCAAGGAAGGGCTGAATTGCCTCCGGCAAACTCGCCGCCCCGGATTGAAGGCCTTAATTGAGGAAAGCAGGAGCGACGGGGAGTCACTCCAGGCCTATCATTTGGGGTTCATCCTGGCACCCCGGATCAATGCTGCCGGGCGTTTGCAGCATGCCAGCCTGGCGGTTGATCTGTTAATGGCTAAAGAAGAAAGCGCTGCCCGGCGGCTGGCTCGGGAATTATGCCGGTTAAATGAGGAACGCAGGCGCATTGAACAGGCAGTGGTTGATGAAGCTGCTGCTTGTGTTGACAGAATGGAGGAGAACTTGAAAAAGGGTATTCTCATGGTAGAAGGGGAAGGCTGGCATCCAGGTGTAATCGGCATCGCTGCTTCAAGACTGGCTGAGCTGTACGGACTGCCGGTAGTATTAATCTCCTGGGAGGGGGAACTGGGCCGGGGGTCTGCCCGCAGCATACCTGGATTTGATTTATATGAGGCCTTGTATGCCTGCCAGGATACCCTGGAAAAATTCGGAGGCCATGCCATGGCCGCCGGTCTCTCCCTTAAGCGTTCCCAATTGAAGGAATTTAGACAGCTATTGCAGGAACAAGCCTCCCTGGTCCAGACAGGGGGGGAAGCAGTAAGCTATCTGGATGGGGAGATATTTTCCCACCAGATAACCATGGATCTGGCGCGGGAATTGGAGATGCTGAAACCTTTTGGGGAGGGTAACCCTGTCCCGCTGTTCCTGATTCATCATAGTAAGATTGAACGGGCTTCTCTGATGGGTTCCGATCGCAGCCATTTCCGGGCGGTGCTGCAGCCCGGCAATATACCGGTAATATCATTTCGCCGGTCGGAATGGATTGAATATCCCTTTCGCCAGTGCCGCTTTGACTTGCTGGGGCATTTGGAGATTAATTCCTACCAGGAAAAATTCCAGGTGCAGGTTAAAGCTGCTCACTTGGAACCCAGCTATAAAAATCCTGCTGCCGGCTGTGAGCTTAAGCTGCAAAACATATTGGATGAGACGGTGAGAATGCTGCGATGCGGTAAGCCGGCAGTGTTTGTATTTCCTACCTATCGCCTGCTATGTTATTACTATAAGTTTTTGTCCACTTTGTTATTACCTGAGGCAGTATGTCTCCTCCATGGACATCTGCCCCCCCAGGAGCGATTAGCTGCCGAGACAGCTTTGTCCAGCGGACACCCCCTGGTTTTTTTGCTTACCGAGTCTTTCTGCCAGCATTTGAGAAAAAAGTCAGGTCACCCTTACCTGAAGGGTGATTATATGGTAAAATTTTGGCCGTTAGCGGCGGAATCAGCTGATTGCTGCTTCAACCGCTGCTATCCGGACATAAAAGATCAACCCCGGGTTAAATTATCCAGTAACATTAACAGCTTCCCGGATCATACCCTGCTGTATATAAACAGCCAGGCAAGCAGAGCCAATTTAAATCAACAATGGACCAAGCTGACCAAAAGATTTTCAGTATCTGACTGGACTTTCAGCGAAGCCCTGCCGGCAGGTGAACCGGTCCAGGACAATGGGCAGGCTGAACCTGCCCACTTTGGCTGGCCTAAGGCAGACCAGGTGGTCCTGGTTGATCCTCCTTACAGCTGTTATGAAGCTTTAGTCTTAGCCCAGCAGGTAACTCCTGCTCCATCGGCGGTTGTGCTTCAGGCTGAATTTACTCCCCGGCAATTAATGACTCTGGAAGATAATTTGCAGCAAATATATCCTGACCGGACGATTATTGCCAAAACCGCTGCCTGCCTGGCAAAACTGGCCCGGCAAGGGCTAATTCAGGAGGATTTGCAGGCTTTGACTGCTCGAGCCAGCCAGGCTGCCGGTTTAAAGCTCAATGAACAGCAACTGTTAAGTTCACTGCGCACCATGTCTGATTTAGGGTTGTGCCTGTATCGTAAAAAGGGTAGTATTATTGAAATAAAGATGCTTAATTCGCCTTCAGCAACTCTGGATTTGGCGGATTCGCCTTTTTACCGCGAGGGACAGATGGAAAAACGAGCTTTCGACAGATGGAAACAGTGGGTTATACAAGAACTAGCATGGTGATGAGGAATGGGCCCCGAACTGATTATTGAAAAAATTAAACAATATGATCCATCGGCTAATGTGGAGCTGATTAAAAAGGCTTACTATTATGCGCAAAGAGCCCATGACGGCCAGAAAAGGATTTCCGGTGAGCCCTATATTATTCATCCGGTGGAAGTAGCCCTTATTCTAACGGAAATTGAGATGGACACTGCTTCCATTTGTGCTGCCCTCCTCCATGATGTTATTGAAGATACAGACATGAGTTATTCCGCCATAGTCAATGAGTTCGGAGAAGAGATCGCTCTGCTGGTAGACGGGGTTACCAAGTTAAGCCGCATTAATTTTAAATCCAAGGAAGATGCTCAGGCGGAGAACCTGCGCAAGATGTTCATAGCCATGGCCAAGGATATCCGGGTAATTTTAATCAAACTGGCCGATCGCCTGCACAATATGCGCACTCTGGAATACCAAAGCGAACGCAAGCAAAAAGAAATCGCCCAGGAGACTCTGGAGATTTTTGCCCCCCTGGCTCATCGCCTGGGTGTTTTCAAGTTTAAGTGGGAATTAGAAGATTTGGCCTTTTGTTATTTGGAACCGGATATTTACTATGAAATTGCCAAGCGCTTAAAACAAAAACGCAGAGATCGGGAAGAGTATGTCCATGAATTGATACAGCAGATAAGAAACGGCCTGGAACAAATAGATATTAAGGCTGACATAAAAGGCCGGCCTAAAAACATTTACAGCATTTATAAAAAGATGGTGAAGCAGGGCAAGGACATTGATGAAATATATGACAAAATAGCGATCCGGGTGATAGTTGACGATGTTCGCGACTGCTACGGGGTGCTGGGTATTATTCACACCATGTGGAAGCCCCTTCCGGGACGTTTCAAAGACTATATAGCTACTCCCAAGCCCAACCTGTACCAATCCTTGCATACCACTCTGATCGGCAAAGGCGGTGAGCCCTTTGAGGTACAGATTCGTACCTGGGAAATGCACCGAACTGCCGAATATGGTATTGCTGCCCACTGGCGCTACAAAGAAGGAGCCAATCCTAAAGACAAAAAGTTCGATGAAAAGCTGTCCTGGCTGCGGCAAATACTGGAGTGGCAGCAGGAAGTCAAAGACACCAGTGAATTTATGGAGTCCTTAAAAATAGATCTTTTTGATGATACTGTTTTTTGCTTCACTCCCAAGGGCAAAGTTATTGAACTGCCCAAAGGTGCCTGCCCGGTTGATTTTGCCTACCGGGTGCATACTGAAGTAGGGCACCAATGTATCGGTGCCAGAGTAAACGGGCGGATTGTGCCCCTGGATTATCCCCTCAGCAATGGTGACATAGTGGAGATACTGACTTCCAAGAGTTCCCCCGGTCCCAGCTATGACTGGCTTAATTTTGTAAAGACTTCCTCCGCTAAAAGCCGGATAAAACAATGGTTCAACCGGGAAAAACGCCAGGCTAATATTTTGCGGGGCTATGATCTGCTGGAGAAGGAACTGCGCAAAAAACACTTCAGCACCAAAGAATTTCTGCAGGAAGATAAAATGCTGGAAGTAGCCCGGCGATTAGGCTACAATTCTGCCGATGATCTGTATGCCGCTGTTGGCGATGGCAACATAACCGTCAATCAGGTTTTGAATAAACTGAAGGAACTGTTTTTCCATGATGCCCAGGTAGACGATATTGTGCCTCTTAATGTCACCGACCGGGTTATACCCCATCGGGACCGGGACAGCAGTGCCCTGCGCATTAAAGGAGTAGATGATGTAGCCATTCGTTTGGCCCGCTGCTGCAATCCCCTGCCCGGTGATCCGGTATTAGGCTATATTACCCGGGGAAGAGGGGTCTCGGTACATCGCAAGGATTGCCCCAATCTGAACAATTACCTGCGCACGGAAAAGGACCGGATTATAGAAGTGGAATGGGCGGAAGAGCGGGGCATATATACGGTGGAAATTGAAATAAAGGCCATGGACCGGGCTCGTTTAACCGCCGATATTATGAATATCATAGCCGATATGCGTATTAACATTTTATCGGTCTTTTCCCGGGCTACCAAGAATAATCTGGCTATAATGAACCTAAAACTGGAAATTAAGGATATGCCTCAAATGTACGCGGTGATGCAGCGACTGCAAAAAGTAAAGGATGTCCTGGAAGTTCACCGGGTACTGCCAGGTGAGGTAAGAGGTGAGCAGGTATGAGAGCAGTTGTTCAGAGGACCAAAAGCAGCCAGGTAAGTGTTAACGGCCAAGTAGTCGGGCAGGCTGGTCCTGGTCTGACCGTACTTTTAGGGATAAAGCGGGGAGACCAAACCAGTGATGCCGAATATATAATGGATAAAATCATCAATTTACGGATATTCGAAGATGAGGAAGGGAAGATGAACCGTTCTCTGTTGGAGTGCGGCGGGGAAATACTGCTGGTGAGTCAGTTTACCCTGTACGGTGATGTTCGCAAAGGACGGCGCCCCAGCTTTACTGATGCCGAACTTCCGGAACGGGCTGAACCTTTGTTTGCATACTGCTGCCAATTCCTCCGGGATAAAGGCATCAGGGTTGCCACCGGGATATTTGGAGAACATATGGTGGTAAGTATAGAAAATGATGGACCATGTACTATCCTGTTGGATAGTGAACGGAATTTTTGAAGGAGGCGTGCCGAGTGATTTTAAAAGGGTTAGAGATTAATACCATGGGTACCAACTGTTATATTGTTGGCTGTGAAGAAACCAAGGAAGTAGCTGTCATAGATCCGGGCGGAAATCCCCGGGGAATTGTGCGATTCCTGCAGCAAGAGGGATTAAAGGCAGTTTATATAATCAACACCCATGGCCATATAGACCATATCGGCGGCAATAGAGGCGTAAAAGAAGCTACCGGCGCTAAGATTCTTATCCATGAAGATGATGCCAAGATGCTGGTTAACCCCATGTCCAATTTCTCTTTCCTGATGGGAAGCAGAGTGACTAGTCCTCCCGCTGACCAGTTCCTGCGTGATGGGGATATCATAAAAATCGGCAATACGGTTGAACTTGAAGTTATCCATACCCCCGGTCACAGCCCGGGAGGTATTTGCTTAAAAACTGACAATATTATTTTTGTGGGGGACACTCTGTTTTACGGTTCCATCGGCAGGACCGATTTTCCGGGAGGGTCCTACCACCAGCTTATCAAAAGTATCAAAGAACGCTTGCTTTGCTATGATGATGATGTGGTATGCTATCCGGGACACGGTCCGGCAACAACTATAGGTTTTGAAAGACAGCACAATCCTTTTTTAATATAAAATAACTACTTTACAAGAGCCTGGCACCATGCTATTATATGTGCTAACCACAACATCTAAAATGTTATAACCATCAAATGCTGTGAACAAGTAAAGTAGAAGTGGGGAACTATTCAGAGAGGAGACGCCGGCGGCTGAAAGCGTCTCTATAGGGAAACACTTTGAAGTTCACTTGGGAGCACCCGGCTGAAACCATCGGGCAAGTAGGCTAGGGCGGAAACTTCCACCGTTAAAAGGAAGGGGATATCGGATCAACCTGTATCCTTTTTGAGCGGGCCTACAGGCAACATGGGTGGTACCGCGGGAAGTCAGCTTCTCGTCCCATAGGGGATGAGAAGTTTTTTGTTATAAAAACAGGATGATCCCGTATCCTTAAAAGAGCGGGCAATTAATGCCAATCAGGGTGGTACCGCGGGAAGTTAACAGCCTCTCGTCCCTTCCAGGGATGAGAGGTTTTTTATTCTAATGGAGGTGAAGCATAATGAAAGGACTGAAAATAAAGCTAGCTGATGATATGCTGGTTTTGCGCCAGGCTAACCAGCCCGCCACTGTTATCAATGTAAAAGGCTGTCCTATTGGCGGGGACTCAATAGTGGTGGTGGCTGGGCCATGTGCTATAGAAAATGAGGAGATTTTAAAGGAGACCGCTTTCAAAGTACGGGGATCGGGAGCGGTTATGCTGCGGGGCGGGGCCTATAAGCCCCGGACTTCTCCCTACAGCTTCCAAGGTCTGGGAGAGGAAGGATTGCGGATCCTGGCCCGCATCGGCGAGGAAATGAATATGCCGGTGGTAACAGAAGTAATGGACACTGCTGACATAGAACTGGTGAGCCAGTATGCGGATATCCTGCAGGTAGGAGCCCGCAATATGCAAAACTTCTCCCTGCTGAAAAAACTAGGCCAGATAAATAAACCAATCATCCTCAAGCGGGGGTTGGCAGCTACCATTGAAGAATGGCTGTGGGCGGCCGAATACATCCTAGCGGGAGGCAACTCCCAGGTGATACTGTGTGAACGGGGCATAAGGACTTCTGAGCCCTGGACCCGGAACACCCTGGATTTATCTGCGGTAGCCCTGGTCAAAGAGCTGACCCACTTGCCGGTACTGGTGGATCCTAGCCATGCCACCGGCATACGCAGTCTGGTAACCCCTATGGCCCGGGCAGCTATTGCTGCAGGAGCCGACGGCATTATGGTGGAGGTGCATCCCCATCCGGAAAGAGCTTTGTCGGACGGGGACCAGTCCCTGACACCTAAGGGTTTCAGCCAGCTAATGAAGGAAATAGAGCCCATTGCCCGAGCGGTGGGAAGGAGAGTTTACTAATGAGTTTGGGTATCTTGGGACCGCCGGGTACTTTCAGTGAAACAGCCGCCATCGCTTATGGCTGGCCTAAGGAGGAACTGGTGTATGCTGATTCCATTCTGTCCCTTTTCCATAATCTGTGCCAGGGGGAAGTAACAGATATTCTGGTTCCTTTTGAGAACTCAGCAGCGGGTATACTAAGGAATAGCCTACTGGGTTTAACCCAGTTTCCGGTAATGATCAAGGGAGAAGTCACTGTCCCTGTAAAACAGTGCCTTATGGGGGCTCATCCCTATGATCCTGCCGAAATAGAAGTGGTGGTGACCCAGCCCGCTGTACTGGCCCAGTGTGAAAATTACCTGCGCCGGAATTTGCCCGGGGTGCGCATCGAAATAACAGAAAGCACTGCCCGGGCTGCTCAGATGGCAGCGGCTGATTTGCGCAAAGCAGCCGCTATCGGTCCGGAACAGGCGGCGGAAAACTATGGATTAGTTGTCATAGCCAGGGATATTCAGCAGGAAAACAACTGCACCCGTTTTTTTCACCTGAGTCAAGCTGCCAAACTGCCAGGCAATGCTGGCAATAAAAGCAGCATCATATTTGAACTTGATGATCGTCCGGGTGCCCTGTATAAAGCTTTAGAAGTTTTCGCCCTTCAACAGCTGAACTTGACCAAAATTGAGTCTTTTCCTGTAAGAAGGAAAGCTGGGTACCGGTTCTATGTGGAGGTGGATCTGCCCATCAATCAACTGCCAGTGACAGATCTGCTGGCTGAATTGGAATCCCGCTGCACGGCGGTCTTATATCTGGGCAGCTATTACCGTTGCAGGGAGGTTATTGCTTGTTAATTCAGACTACATTCCAACCAGCCCAATTATATGAGGCGGTGCATGAACTGATTCGTATGGCCTATCCCAAGCATGATTTGGTCCGTGTGGAAACACCTTCGGCCCAGGTGAAACTGAACATGCAGATGGACCTGCAGGATCAGCGGGTGACTTTTTCCGGCTGGATAATCTCAAAAGAAAAAGAGACAGCCCGTAAAGAAACCTATTTCCTCGATGAAATAGAAAGGGATGAACTACACCGGCATCTGAACCGGCTTACCAGGCGCTTTGCCTATGACTTGCTGGTGGAACACACCGGGCATTCCATCAACAGCTATGGAATATTGACCGGAATGCGGCCGGTTAAGCTGGTGCATCGCATGTTGGAGCAGGGCATGTCACCCATCCAGATCAGGGAGCAGTTAACCAGTGACTTCCGTATGAGTCCGGAAAAAGCGGAACTGATAATGGAAGTGGCCAGCAACAACTATCCTTTTGCAGTCAGGGGACCCCAGGCTTACAAGACGGTGGGTTTATATATCGGCATACCTTTTTGTCCTTCCCGCTGTTATTACTGCTCCTTTCCAGGAGCAGTATACCGGGCTGGTGACTCGCTCCAGTCTTTCCTGCAAGCGCTGGAGCGGGAAATGGAGGGTATATCCCAGGTTCTTAATGACACTGGGCGATCTGTCCAGAGCATATACATTGGCGGAGGCACCCCTACCGTGCTCTCGGAGGCTGAATTGGACCTGTTGTTCAGCCACCTGAACCGGTGGTTTATTTCTCCAGCAACCCTCGAGATCACGGTAGAGGCGGGCAGACCCGATACACTTACCCCCAGTAAACTTAGGCTGCTAAAAGATGCGGGGGCTAATCGGATCTGCATAAATCCTCAAACCATGAACAATGAGACCTTGGTCAAAATCGGCCGGGCTCATGATAGGGAAGGAGTGGTGCGATCAGTTAATTGGGCAAGAGAAGCGGGTTTCAGACAAATCAATATGGATTTAATTGTTGGTCTTCCTGATGAAGGCCGTCAGGAATACCAGCGCACAGCAGAGGATATTCTTGCACTAGCCCCGGAAAACATTACCGTACACACCTTGGCGGTGAAAAGGGGCTCGCCTATGGCAGAACAGGAGGGGCGGGAGTCGGTAGGTGACCGTGTTAAAACGGTACAGGAGGGTCTTATTATGATGGAAACCTTCTTTAGAGCCAACAATTACAAGCCTTATTATCTGTACCGGCAAAAATACATGCAAGCCAGTATGGAGAATATAGGCTACTCCCTGCCCGGTCACTTCTGCCTGTACAATATCAATATGATTGAAGAAAAACAGACTATTATCGGCATAGGAGGGGGAGCAGCCAGCAAATTTGTCAACCCCAGGGATGGAGAACTCAAGTCTTTCTATAATCCGAAAAACCCTGCGGTTTATGCGGAATCAGTCGACAGGTTAATAGCTGCTAAAGTTGACAAGCTTAAGGCCGTACATTAGAATTATCCAAGAATTATGCGAGGCTGGAGGTGCTTTATGCAGATCAAAGCTCCCCGGGGTACATATGATATTTTGCCCGACGAAGCAGTGAAATGGCAGTGGATGGAGCAGGTGCTGAGGGAAACCGCTGAACGGTTTGGATATAGAGAAATCCGTACTCCCATGTTTGAACACACCGAATTGTTCCACCGCGGGGTAGGAGAAAGCACCGACATTGTCACCAAAGAAATGTATACCTTTCTGGATAAAAGCCAGCGCAGTCTGACCTTGAGACCGGAAGGTACAGCCTCGTGTGCCCGGGCTCTTATCGAGCACAGCCTTTATAACGGAACTCTTCCTATTAAGTGGTATTATATTGGTCCCATGTTCCGGTATGACCGGCCCCAAACCGGTCGGTACCGGCAGTTTCATCAATTTGGGATAGAAGCTTTCGGCAGCCGCAGTCCCTACTTGGATGCGGAAGTTCTGTTCCTGCTGGTGGAAATTCTCAAGGGACTAGGGCTTCCCGCCTATGAACTGCATTTGAACTCGGTGGGATGTTCCCAATGCAGGGAAGAGTACCGCCGAAAACTTATAGAGCATATCACCCCCGTAAAAGATCGGCTTTGTGCCGATTGTCAGGTTCGTTACCTGCAGAATCCCTTAAGGGTACTGGACTGCAAGGAAAAAAGCTGCCACCAGGCTATTGCCGATCATCCCACTTTGATCGACAGCTTGTGCGATGACTGCCGGGACCATTATACCCTGGTGCAGAAGGCTCTCCGGGACAATGGTATTGAATTTGTCCACGACGACAATTTGGTAAGGGGACTAGATTACTATACCAATACCGCTTTTGAGATTCATATCCCCGGAATCGGTGCCCAAAGTGCGGTAGGGGGAGGAGGACGGTATGACGGCCTGGTTGAGTCCTGCGGGGGACCATCCTTACCCGGGATAGGTTTTGCTCTGGGATTGGAGCGGCTTTTGCTGGCCTTGGACAAGTATAAAGGTGTTCCGCCGGCGGAAAAGCAGGTAAATGTTTTCGTGGCTGTAATGCAGGACCACCTGGAGGATCGAGCCGCGGCCCTTTTATACCGGCTGCGCCAGCAGGGGATAGCTGCGGATAAGGATTACAACCAGAGGAGCAGCCGGGCCCAAATGAAGCTGGCTGACAAGCTGGGAGCAAAATATGTAATCCTGTTGGGTGAGGATGAAGTTAAAGGCGGCTTTGTTACGGTAAGAGACATGAAAACCAAAGAACAACGGAAAGTTGATCAAGAAGGGCTGATCCCTTTTTTGCAGGAACGCTTGGATAATTGTTAGGAGGAACATCAGAGCATGAAAAGGACGCATAGTGCTACGGAATTAACCGTCGATCACGCTGGGCAGGAAGTGGTATTAAATGGTTGGGTAGATACCAGGCGTGACCATGGGGGCTTGATTTTTATTGACCTCCGGGATCGTTCCGGTATTATCCAAATCGTATTCAGCCCGGAGGTTGGAGAAGAAGCCTTTCATTTAGCGGAACAGGTCCGCAGTGAGTATGTTATCGCTGTCCGCGGGGAAGTCAGAAGACGACCTAAAGACACAGAAAACCCCAATCTGAAGACCGGATTAATAGAAGTATATGCCCGGCAGATGGAGGTGTTAAATCCCGCCAAAACGCCGCCTTTCTACATTGAAGACGGTATTGACGTGGATGAGACTCTGCGCCTGCGTTACCGGTATTTGGACTTGAGACGGCCGGAGATGCGGGACTGTCTCCTGTTACGGCATCGGGTTGTTCAGACTATGCGGTCCTTTTTAGATCAGCGGGGCTTTATAGAGATTGAAACACCTATTCTTACCAAGAGTTCTCCTGAGGGGGCCCGGGACTATCTGGTGCCCAGCCGGATTCACCCCGGTGAATTCTATGCTTTGCCCCAGTCACCCCAAATATTTAAGCAAATACTGATGGTGGCCGGTATGGAAAAGTATTTCCAAATAGCCCGCTGTTTCCGGGATGAGGATCTGCGTGCTGACCGGCAGCCGGAGTTTACCCAGCTGGATATGGAAATGTCCTTTGTGGACGAAGAAGATGTTTATGCCCTGGTGGAAGACCTCATGGCCGTCTTATTCAAAGAAGGCATAGGTCTTGACATACCTACACCTTTTCCCAGGATTACCTATGATGAGGCTATGCTGAAGTATGGTTCCGACAAGCCAGACATGCGCTTTGGCCTGGAAATCATCGATTTGACCGAGCTGGTTAAAGACGTGGAGTTTAAGGTGTTTTCCTCAGCAGTTCACTCTGGCGGTGTAGTGCGGGCAATTAATGCCAAGGGCTGTGCTGTATTCTCCCGCCGGGAAATTGATGAACTGACCCAGATAGCTATTGACAATGGGGCCAAGGGCATGGCCTGGATTATTGTGACCGAAAATGAACTGCGTTCACCCATAACCAAGTTCTTTTCCGAAGAACAGATGAACCGGGTGCTTCAGGCTTTGGATGCCAAACCGGGAGATTTGCTGCTGTTCAGTGCCGATTCACCGGAAACAGTAGCCCGGGTTCTGGGGACTATTCGCCTGGAACTGGGCAAGCGGTTAAAGCTCATTGACGAATCTGTCTTTTCATTTGTATGGGTAACTGAATTCCCCCTGTTGGAGTGGGACGAGGAAGAAAAACGCTATGTAGCCGTGCATCATATGTTTACATCTCCCCGGGCAGAGGACATTCCTCATCTGGAAGAAAATCCTCTCCAGGCCAGATCCAGGGCTTACGATCTGATCCTGAACGGGACGGAAATAGGCGGAGGCAGTATTCGTATCCATCGCCGGGACTGGCAGGAAAAAATGTTCAGACTGGTGGGATTATCACCGGAAGAAGCCTACGACAAATTCGGGTACATGCTGGATGCTTTTGAATATGGAACTCCGCCCCATGGCGGCATAGCCTTTGGAGTGGATCGCCTGGTTATGATAATGGCTGGACGCAGCAGTATCAGGGATGTCATAGCTTTTCCCAAAACCCAGAGTGCTTCCTGCCTGCTGACCCAGGCACCTTCTCCGGTAAGTCCCAAGCAACTGCGGGAATTATCCCTTAGAGTCCGGGAGAAGTAAGCGGGAACTGGCAATGCTGCCTATTAATAACAGGCCCGTTTCCCTTGAAGTGCCCCCGGTTGTGTGATATATTTTACCTAGCAATAGTCAATTGTGTCAGGAAATCCCTGCTGTGTGCGTGTAAATGCCGTAAGTTTTTGCCAACACCAAAAACGAGGGAATTCGGCTCCATGTGTGGACTGTATGCCTGGCTTGACCGGGACACAGAAAGCATGTGGGAGAATACCCACCTGACGAGAACAGGTTTAAACTACGGCTACCACGGCTCGGTGGGGTTTTTTTATTGGAGGTATACAGAAATTTATGGAAGGATTTTTGCAAAGGACTTCCTTATTAATAGGTGAAGATGGAATTCAGCGCTTACAAAATTCTTTCGTAATGGTAATCGGCCTGGGCGGGGTAGGTTCTTATGCTGCAGAAGCCCTGGCCCGCAGCGGAATCGGCCACTTAACCCTGGTTGACCGGGATCGGGTGGAAGCATCCAATATTAATCGTCAACTGCCTGCCCTGCATTCAACCCTGGGGCGCTTCAAATGTGAAGTAATGGCCGAGCGAATACGGGATATTAATCCGGATATAGATCTGCGGGTACTGCCGGTTGAGTATACTCCTGAGACCGCTGATAAGATACTGGATAGATCCTATGATTTTGTGGTGGATGCCATCGATTCCCTGACCGACAAGATTCACCTCATCGAGCACTGCCTGAAAAAAGGCCTGCCCATCATTAGTTCGATGGGAGCTGCCAACCGTCTTGATCCGCTTAAGTTTCAAATCACTGATATTAAAAATACCCATACTTGCCCAATGGCTCGCAAACTGCGCAAAGAGCTGCGTCAACGGGGGATTTCTTCCGGGGTAACAGTGGTATATTCCACCGAGAATCCTCGAACACCGCAATATCACGAGGCAACTCGGCTGGGAAGCATCAGCTTTGTCCCCGGAACTGCGGGGCTGGCCATGGCCGGTTTCGTGGTCAACAGTATTCTGGCCAACACTCCCCGATAAAATGGTTAGTAACTATGGCAATACCCCTTTTAAGCCTTTGTCGCAAAAAAGTAATTATTTTCATGTAAGGCAGGAAATAAATATTAGGAGGTAGAATTAATGACCTACTGGGATCGCGAAAAAGAGTGTATGCCTCGGGAGGAATTAGAGAAACTTCAGCTCAGAAGATTAAAGGAAACTGTATATCGGGTATACGCCTTCGTACCAGCCTACAAGGAAAAAATGGATCAGGTTGGTATTAAGCCGTATGACATAAACAGTTTGGACGATTTGCAAAAGCTGCCTTTCACGACCAAGCAGGATCTAAGGGATAATTATCCTTTCGGCATGTTTGCTTTGCCCATGAGCGAGGTAGTAAGGGTACACTCTTCATCAGGCACCACCGGAAAGCCAACGGTGGTCGGCTATTCCAGGCGTGACATCGATATTTGGGCTGAATTGATGGCCCGAGCCCTAACCAGTGCAGGTGCTAACCGCCATTCCATCATACAGAACTCTTACGGTTATGGCTTGTTCACCGGCGGACTGGGTGTTCATTATGGGGCTGAGAAACTTGGAGCGTCAGTTATTCCCACATCTGGCGGCAACACCAAGCGCCAGATAATGCTGATGCAGGATTTCGGCACTACCGTATTAACCTGTACTCCTTCATACGCCTTATACCTGGCGGAAGTAATGGAGGAAATGGGTATCAGCCCGGCAGAGTTAAAACTGCAGTGCGGTGTTTTCGGAGCCGAACCCTGGTCCGAAAACATGCGGCGAGAAATAGAAAACAAGCTGCGCATTGATGCTTATGATATATATGGACTCAGTGAAATAATAGGGCCGGGCGTTGCTATAGAATGCCCCGTGAAGCAGGGACTTCATATAGCCGAAGACCATTTTATTGCGGAAATAATTGATCCTGAGACCGGGGAAACTCTGCCAGAAGGTTCTATGGGTGAACTGGTAATCACTACTATTACTAAAGAAGCCTTGCCCATGATCCGTTACCGGACCCGGGATCTTACCAAACTGGACAGGTCAGTATGCGAGTGCGGCAGGACTCATGTCCGCATGCAGAAAGTACTGGGACGTTCCGACGACATGGTTATTATCCGGGGGGTTAACGTATTCCCCTCCATGGTGGAAAGCGTACTGCTCGATATTCCTGGTGTTGAACCCCATTACCTGCTGGTAGTGGATCGCAAAGGTAATCTGGATATCCTGGAAGTCAGGGTTGAAGTGTCGGAGAAGATTTTTTCCGATGAAGTTCGCAAGTTAGAAGAACTGGGAGCCACTATTACCAAAGAATTGGAAAGTGCCCTGGGTATAAGCGTTAAGGTACGTTTAGTGGAACCCAAATCCATTGAGCGCAGCGAAGGCAAGTCCAAAAGAGTTATAGATAGAAGAAAAATATAAGGAGGGGCAGTATGGCGAAACAAATTTCCGTGTTTTTAGAAAATAAAGCGGGACGTCTGGCCCATGTAACTCGTGTGCTGGGAGAAGCAGGAATCAACATTCGTGCCCTGTCCATTGCTGACACCTCTGATTTTGGAATACTGCGACTGATTGTAAACGATCCGGAAAAGGCTTATCGCATATTGAAAGAAGCTGATTTCACCGTCAGCGAAACAGAAGTAATAGCAGTCCAAGTACCTGATTCCCCAGGAGGATTGGCAACTGTTTTGGAACAAATGTCAGAAGCCAATCTGAACATCGAGTATTTATATGCTTTTTTGGGTACAGCAGAAAACGATGCACTGGTTATTTTTAAAGTAGAAGATATTGAAAAAGCCAGGCAGACCTTTAATGAGAAAGGAATACGTTTCATTGATGAACAACAACTTTATAAATTATAAAAGTTCAATGGGAGTTCTGAATCGGGACTCCCTGGCCTTTTAACTGTACTGTTAAAATATTTGCAGTAATCCGCCTTCTTGAACACAGCAACATTCTTACTTATATCCCTTCACCATTCACGGCACCATTCTGAAGATACAGCTACCAGATACCTGACTGCAGTAGCATTCCCAGCTCCTTCCCAACAATGATTGAGAAAACAGTGCGAAGGAGGTGAACGAAATGAAGAAAGCCATCGGTCTAGGTTTAATCGTAGGCGTATTCTTTGCCCTGTTTGTCCTGTTTCAGAATTATCTGGGAGCTACAGCGTTCTATATTGCTGCCGTCGCCATGGCAATGTTCGCAGTGCTTGGTCCCTTTGGGGACTATCTAAAAGCTGCCATCGCTATGCTGGTAGGTGTGATAGTTGGCCTAGCTTCTATGGTAATCCTGGCCTTATATTGTCCCCTTCCCCCTGACAACCTCCTGTATGTGGCGATAGTCTCAGGCATTGCTCTTTTCCTGCTAGTGGTGCTCTCCGTTACCGGGCTGAGAATTGATGCCATGTTTTTAGGCTGGGCAGCCGCTTTAGCCGGTTTGTATCCAACTTATCTGGCTAATGCAGCTTCTCTGGCATCAGCAATTGTGCCTGCCGCAGTAGGAGTTACCGTATCCCTGATGGTGGGATTGGCATTATCAGTGCTGGTAATCAAAATTGCCATGGCGGTAAATCGATAAATGTGAGGGGAGGGATATAAGTGAAGAAGAGAACCAGGTTATATCAGCTGCTGGCATTATTTATGGCCTTATCATTGGTGTTCGTGCTGCCTTTAAGTGCAGCTGGGCCTCAAGGGGCTCCTGAAAAGGTAATTGATAACGAACTGGTAATATCTACGCTGGGTGAAGACGGATCTATTGTAGGAATGCAAGTGCTTAATCAGATAAGAGTCTTTGGAGATGGGTCTTTCTCAGTACAGGATACCAGTAAATTTAAACTCTCTTCTATCAGAAATTTATACGGTTCAGAAAAAATCAACTACAGTGACGGCAAGATAGACGTAAACCTGTCTTCAAGCGGTTATTCGGACTTGTATTATCTTGCTAAGCTAGATAATAATGAAATAGCTAATGTTGAGTTTCCAGTTAGCGTTAAGGTGGAGTACTATTTAGATGGCAAGAAGGTTAAACCTTCCGAAATGGCCGGCAAATCCGGACATATCAAAATAGTATGTGAAGTAGAAAACCTGACTGGTGAACTTAAAACCCTGGAATTTCAAGATTCCAAAGGTGAGACTGTAACCAAGGAAATGATGGTTTATACTCCTTATGCAGTCTCCATAAGCGGTGTAGAGCTGGCTAATGACAAGTTTGCCAATATTAGTGCCCCTGGCGTAGCCGGAGAATCACCGGAAGGTGTACTGGCTAATGTGCAGGGAGTTACTTCGGTTAGCTGGACGGTTCCTTTGATTCCGCCGGCTTATCCGGCCAAGCAATATACCGTTTTGGAAGCTGACGGCAAGAATATTGAAATTCCCAGTTTCAATATCGGTGTAATGCCTATATTGCCAACTACTTCTTCTGTTGACAATCTGACCGGAAGCCTGCAACAGCTTTATGATGGCTTTAACCAGATTGAGCAGGGGATTGGCGCCAGCAACAAGGATGCTACTTTACTGTACGGTCTGGCATCGGTCAAAGATGGCCTGCGTCAGGTAGTTGATGGTATTGGCACAGTAGAAACAAACCTGAAGACCATTAGAGTAGGATTGGCTAATCCCAACTTTGATGCCTCATCCTACAATATGGCCACCGGCACTGATGCCAAGGGAGCCACACCCGGTGCCAAAGATGCTATTGGGCTGATGAAGAATACCATTGACACTCAGCTTATGGCAGCCTTCGCCGCACAAAAAATGGTTTTGGGATTAATGGAAACTGCTATTGGAACATCAGCTGATAACGGACAGGAACCCTCTCTAAATACTAGTCTGTATAATGATATTAATTACCTGAAGGCTGCTACTGCCGGAACTCCAGCTTATCAGGTAATTACCAATGCTATCGAACCTAAACTAAAGGCTATGAACAACAACGTTAAAGTATTCCGGGATGGCGGTGAAATGATAACCGCAACTGGAACTATGGCTTTTCCTGCCAGCGTAACTGCGGTAGAATTAGGTAGCAAGACCTTATCGGAAAAATTAGGCCAGTTAGATAGCGGCTTAACCATGGCTGTACTCGGACTGGGAGCCTTGGATGAAAAGGGTCGACCGGTTCCGGTAATGGCTAACGGAAAACCTGCCAGCCTTCTGTATGCCTTGGAGTACCTGCAGCAGAATATTAACGGGAAAATGATACCCGGTATTGACCAGCTTGCAGAGGGTGCCGGAAAGATCGGAACCGGGGCACTGACTGCCAAAGATGCGATCAGTGTTGGTCTGCAGACCACACCGGTTATGATGGAGGCCATGAATGAAAAACTGGCTACAGCCGATACTTTCCTGGGCAAACCTGAAGGTGCAGAAGGAACAGTAACCTATGTATTCCAGACTCCAGCCATTACTACTGAAGGGCAAGCCATGAAATATGGTCTTGGTGCTATTGCCGTAGCCCTGATCCTGCTAATTGCGGTAGGAAGACCGCCCAAACAGGCTTTCCAGGCTCCGGCTGAACAAGCATAAAAATTTTTGTCGGGAGGTTTGAGAAGACATGAAAAAAAGATGGATCGCCTTGTTAACTGTGGCAATGCTGTTTGCCTTCACAGCAGGGGTAGTGGCACAACCGGCTGTGCAGTCAATTACCGCCAGCCTTGCCAACGATTTCAAATTCACCTTAAATGGTGAAGCATGGACTCCGATGGATAATGGGCAGCCTATGGCTCCGATTGTCTACAATGGCAGAGCATATTTACCTGTACGGGCTATTGCTGAAGCTCTGAACATCAAAGTTGACTGGGATGAAGCTAACCGTACCGTAATCCTCGGCGAAGCTCCGGCTCCTGCTGAAGAGCCCGCTCCTGCTGAAGAGCCTGCTCCAGCTGAAGAGCCTGCTCCAGCTGAAGAGCCTGCTCCTGCTGCTGAGTTAGCCATTGAGCCCACTGCTGCTGATTTCAGCAAGAGCGCTCCTGCCGATATCCCCGTGAAGGTTACCTGGGGACCGGCTAAAGCTATTACCGGCATCACTGGTTCCGCTCTGGGCGGAGCTGTAAAAATCACCCCGGAAGCTGATAAGCACTATGTGGTAACTGATAATGGAGACGGCACTGCACAGCTGACCATTAAGAAAGAAGTAACTGCATTACTGCCTGTGCCGATCACCGCGGTTCCTGAGGGCACTACCCTGACTCTGACCATTGCCTTTGACAATGGTGACAAGAAAGATTTTGCAGTTACAGTTGCAAAATAAAAACCGGGAATTATAACACAAACATAATTGCGGCAGAGGTTCAGCACCTCTGCCGCTGTTTTTATGTTAGTATAGGTACCGGTGCTAAAATGCTATACGGTAATAATAAGAATGAGAAAGCAATAAAAATGTACCACCAAGGGGGACTTTCATGTACGAGTATACGGGCAACATCCATATGCATTCCACGTTTTCGGACGGTGCTTTAACCATACCGGAGATTGCTGCCCTGGGAAACAAGCAGGGATTGAATTTTCTCATTGTAACCGATCATCAAACCCTGGCTGGACTGGACCAGGGACAGGAATGGTATTATGGGCAAACTCTGGTACTGGTTGGCATGGAGGTAAACGAACACAGCCATCATTACCTGGCTTTAGATGTGAGGACAGTGGTTCCTGATAATGAGAGTAACCCCCAAAAGGTTATTGATGCTGTAAACCAGCAGCAGGGGATCGGGATTATTGCCCATCCCATCGAAACAGGATCAAAATATTACCACAACGGACTGACATTTTTATGGACGGATTGGTCGGTACAGGATTTTCAAGGCATAGAAATCTGGAATCATCTATCCCGCTGGCGGGATGAACTCACCGGTATATTCAGGGGTCTGCTGCTGATATTAAAACCATCCCTGGCACTGCACAAAGGGCCTTACCGGGAGACATTAAGGCTTCTGGATGGATATCAGGTGCAGGGAAAGCAGGTTTTTGCCTATGGAGGTTCCGATGCTCACGGAATTAGATTTAAATTACCATTAACCAGCATTGAAATTGGTTCTTATGAACAGGGATTTCGTTCCATCAATATGCACATTTTAACCGATCAGCCGCTGCAGAATAACTTGGAGCATGACCGTCAGCTGATCTACCAGGCATTGGCCCAGGGGAACAGCTGGGTAGCCTGCGATTATTACCGGAACAGCCGGGGTTTCCGGTTTGAAGCCCAAAGTCCTCGGGGCAAGTGGGGGATGGGGAGCACCATATCCTGGCACCGGGGTATAGATTTACTGGTAAAAACTCCTTATCCAGCCCGGGTATCGATGCTGCGCAACGGAGAGATCTGGGCATCAAGCCAGGGGAAAAAACATCGCTTTTCCGTAAATCGCAGCGGTGTTTACCGGGTGGAAGCTGAGCACCGCCGGGGCTGGGGTTGGCAGCCCTGGATATTCTCCAATCCCATTTGGATTAGCGAATGACCGAAAGGTAACTGCTAAAAATAAACTATAGGTCCCGGACCATGAGGACCATAGTACAAATTTTAGCCTATACTTTTTTGCTGTAAAAAGGCTGAAATGCCCTTTTAATGGGCGTTTTCAACCTTTTTTTCAATTTTGTGGCGAAAAAATGACAATGTAATAAATTTCACAAAGCAGGGATGGAAGTGTACTTAAGAGAATTAAGTGGATTAAAGTGGGGCAAAGTGGTATACTATCCCTAAAATGGTGGGTAAAGCAGGGAGGTAATGGCGATAATGTTCTTAGGTGAATATCAGCATTCACTGGACAGCAAAGGTCGCATTACTATTCCTGCCAAGTTTAGGGATCAACTCAGTGATCGCTTTATAGCTACCAAGGGTTTGGAGAACTGTATTTTTCTGTTCCCTTTAAGTGAGTGGCACAATATCGAGGAAAAACTGCGGTCGCTGCCTATGACTCGTGCTGATGCCCGTTCCTTTGTACGCTTTTTTTTCTCCGGTGCTTCAGAATTGGAAGTGGATAAGCAGGGAAGAACAGTAATACCAGCGAATTTAAGAGAATATGCAGGAATTGACAAAGATGTTGTCATAATAGGGGTAGGATCTCGAGCTGAGATTTGGGCTAGCGAAAAATGGGCAGAATACAACCAGGAAAAAGCCGGCCACTACGAACAGCTGGCTGAAAGCCTTGTAGATCTCGGTATCTAGGAGCGATAACTTGCATCAGCCCGTATTGCTTGCTGAAACCATATCCTATTTGCTTAATAAACCTGACGGCATCTACGTAGATGGCACGGTAGGCGGAGGGGGACACCTGCAGGGCTTGTTGCAGAATTTAGACCCACAAGCCAGGGTTATAGCTCTTGATAAAGATCTGGATACCCTGGAGGCAACCAGAAAAAGATTTCAGCACGACCCGCGAGTGGTATTTGTACATGAGGATTTCCGCCATCTAACCCGGGTCTTGGCCGAGAAAAATCTTACAAAAGTGGATGGAGTATTGCTGGATTTGGGCGTGTCATCTATGCAACTGGACCTGGAGGAGAGAGGTTTCAGCTTTCATGATGATGCCCGATTGGATATGAGGATGAACCGGCAGGATAAATTGACTGCCTGGGATATAGTAAACACTTATGATGAGTCAGATTTACTAAGGATTTTGGTCCAGTACGGGGAAGAAAAATATGCTCCCTCTATTGTTCGCAGCATCATTAAGAGGCGACAGGAAAAAACCATCGACACTACTTTGGAACTAACCGAGTTGATCAAAGCTTCGGTTCCAGCCAGTTACAGGCGGGAGAAGCATCCAGCCCGAAAAACTTTTCAGGCTTTGCGGATAGCAGTTAATGATGAATTAGGCGCTGTAGAAACCGTACTACCCCAAGCAGTGGAACTATTAAATCCTGGAGGACGTTTATGTGTAATTACTTTCCATTCGCTGGAAGACCGCATAGTTAAACGCTTTATGCAGTGGGAAGCTCGAGCATGCGTCTGCCCGCCGGAACAGCCGGTATGTACTTGCAATCATCAAGCTAGATTAAAAATATTGACCCGTAAACCAGTTCAGCCCAGACCGGAAGAATGCCGCAGCAATCCTAGATCACGCAGTGCTAAACTCCGGGCAGCCAGCAGAATCTAGTTCTACTAGCCAGGGAGGACGAATAGGATGATACAGGCAGGCTTAGATTATGCAAATAGATGGGATGCCGAGTCTTTTTACCGGCCGGTGCCGCAGGTAAAAAAAGTTCGGCGTACATATCGCAAAACTAATCCAAAAGGCAAAATGATTGTAAAAGCAGCGCTGGCCTTATTCGTTTATGCCTTGATACTGGTTTATCTATGTATTAAAGGTGCTGTGTTGGGCTATCAGATTGTGGAACTGGAAAAGGAGATCCAGCAATTAGAAACGGATAACCGGCGTTTAGAATATAATATTGCGCAAAAGTGCTCCTTGGATTATATTGAAGCTGCCGCTTTGGAATTAGGTATGGAAAAAGCATCCCAGGGCATAGCAGTGGCTGTAGTACCTGATTACGAACCGGTGACCATAAGTGAAAATACCCAGACTCCCGCTCAAGCAGACAAGAGTCTCTTAAACAAGCTGTACAACAACCTGCTTATGCTTGCCCACAATAATCCATAACGCGGCGAGGTGGACCTCTATGCAAACAGCAAATCTGCAGGTTCGAAAGCGTATTGCCACGCTTTTTTTCTTATTTACGATAGTCTTTATTTTGCTGGGCAGCCGTATCTTCTGGGTACAATTTGTGAAGGGAGCTGAATTATCTGAAAAGGCTTTGCAGAACCGCATGCGGGATATCCCGGTGGAAGCCAAAAGGGGAATAATATATGACCGCAACGGTGAAGAATTAGCTATTTCTATCAGTGCTGATTCAGTTTACGCTATACCTGCCGAAGTGCTTGCTTCCAAGCAGGAAAAGGAAATAGCTGCCCGATTAGCTGCCATATTAGAAATGGATGAGGACAAATTATACCAGCGTATTACCCGCACCAGTTCTTTTGAGTGGGTGAAAAGGCAGATAAAACCAGAACAGGCCCAGAAAATAAGGGAAGCAGACCTTCCCGGCATCGGACTCACCGAAGAGAGCCGCCGTTATTACCCCAAAAATACCCTGGCTGCCCACGTCCTGGGCATTTCGGGTGTGGACAATACCGGTCTGGAAGGAATTGATTTTTATTATAATGATTTAGTCGGAGGAACACCGGGAAGAATCGTGGTGGAACATGATGCTGCTAACCGTCCTATCCCCGAAGCCACCCATAAGTATATCCCTCCGGAAGACGGAGCTAATTTGATCCTTACCATAGATGAAACCATTCAATATATAACAGAACGTGAGCTTGACAAAGTATTTAAAGAACGCCAGGCCAAATCCGCGGCGGTCATTGTTATGGATCCCAAAACCGGAGAAATACTGGCCATGGCTTCACGTCCTACCTTTGACCCCAATAATTACAATGATTATCCCGCCCAGAACCGCCGCAATTTTGCCATCAACGATGCTTTTGAACCCGGGTCAACCATGAAAATATGTACGGCCGCCATGGCCCTGGAAGAGAAGATCGTGGGATCAAACAGTCAGTTTTATTGTCCGGGGCACATAAAGGTGGGTAAGGAAACCATCCGCTGTTCAGGGGGTACTGCTCATGGCAATCAAACTTTTGCGCAAATAGTGGAAAACTCCTGTAACGTTGGCTTTGTACAGGTTGGCTTGGACCTGGGACTGGAAAGGTACTATAAATATTTACGTGCCTTCGGTTTTGGGAAGACTACAGGCATAGATCTGCCTGGCGAAGCTGAGGGGATTATAGTACCTGAATCCCGGGCTATGCAGATTGACCTGGCTACTATGGCTTTCGGGCAAGCCAATGCCGTAACGGCTATCCAGATGACTGCTGCAGTTGCGGCTGTAGCCAATGACGGCAAACTCATGCAGCCTCATTTGGTTCGGCAGGTTATATCTAAAGACGGCCAGGTAATCAAAAACTCCGAACCTAAAATGGTGCGCCAGGTCATATCTCCGGAAACGGCCCGGGAATTGTGCATGATACTGGAAGGGGAGGTCATCAACGGAACGGGTAGAAATGCCTATATGCCAGGGTACCGGGCAGCAGGGAAAACGGGTACCGCCCAAAAGATATCTCCCAGCGGAGGATACCTAGCTAATGAATATGTGGCTTCCTTTATTGGTTTTGCACCGGCGGACGATCCGCGCCTGGTATGTATGGTGGTAGTTGATGCTCCCCAGGGTTATCCCTATTATGGCGGTTGGGTAGCAGCCCCAGTGTTCAAGGCTATAATGGAGGACTCCCTGCGTTACCTGGAGGTTCCCAAACGGGAAGATCCGGCTGCCGCGGCAGAAGCCCAGCCTGCTGTTAAACAGGTTTTAGTGCCGGATGTGGTAAACCTGCCCCTGGCAGAAGCCCTTACTGCTATAAAGTCCCGGGGCTTGAATGTAAAGGTAACCGGGGAGGGCAATATTGTGTGGCAGCAGACTCCCAAACCAAATACCAAATTACCGCAAAACTCTGAGGTTATCATATATCTGTCTCCTTTTGACCAGGGGGGAGAAAATACTGAAGTTACTGTGCCTGATTTACAGGGCAAGTCTATGAAAGAAGTGGCTAAAATCTTATCGGACTTGGGGCTTCACCTGATACCGGAAGGGTTTGGTTTGGCCTACGAACAATCTCCGGCGCCTGGTAAAGTGGTTACCAGCGGGTCTAACATCAAAGTTAAATTCCAGCCGGTTGGAGAATAGCCTATTTGGAAAGGGTGATCATCCATGCGGTTAGATCAGGTATGTTTGGGCATTGACTATGAAATTATCCAGGGAAGTATTGAGACGGAGATTACCGGTATTTGCTATGACTCGCGCCGAGTCAGTCCTGGTAACCTTTTTGTATGCATCGTGGGACAGAAAACCGATGGGCACCAATACGCCCATCAGGCTGTGCAGTCGGGAGCGGCAGCTGTACTGGCTGAAAGGAAAATAGAGGTGGGCAGCCAGGGCGTCTTGCTGCTAACCGGGGATACCCGTGCCGGGTTGGCAAAGGCTGCTGCCAATTTTTATGGCCATCCTTCCCGGCAGTTACGGGTTATAGGCGTAACCGGTACTAATGGGAAAACAACCACTACTCACCTTATTCAGGCTATCTTGAATGAATACCATAAACTCACTGGCATAATGGGAACCCTTTACGCAAAATTTGGCGATATTACCAGGGAATATGGCCATACCACTCCTGAATCTGCGGATATTCAGGAATTCTTCCGGCTGGTGGCGGACAGGGGAGCTGAGTATGTGGTCATGGAAGTATCTTCCCATGCTTTGGATCTAAACCGGGTGGATGCCATCCAATTTGGTGCAGCCATATTTACCAATCTTACTCAGGATCATCTGGATTATCATAAAACTATGGAAAACTACCGGCAGGCCAAATTAAAGCTGTTCCAGATGGTGGAGGCTAAGCCGGGAAACTTCAGCGTTGTGAACATGGATGACCCGTCAGCGCCGTATTTTGTGGAGGCCTCTCCGGTACCCTGTTATACCTATGGCATTAATTCCGCTGCTGATGTAAGAGCAGTTGATATACAAAACAGTCTGAAAGGCACCCAGTTCAAAGTGCTGTTTGAGGATCAGTCTTTTAATGTAACGATGAAATTAATCGGCGGGTTCAGCGTTTATAATGCCTTGGCGGCTATTACTTATGCTTTGGCAGAAAAGATACCGGTTTCTGTTATTCAACAGGCTTTAGCCGGTATTAAAGGGGTAGCCGGCCGGTTTGAACAGGTTGATTTAGGGCAGGATTATACAGTGGTAGTAGATTATGCCCATACCCCGGATGGGCTGGAGAATATTTTACGGACCGCCCGGGAGCTGACTGGAAACCGGTTGATTACTGTGTTTGGCTGCGGCGGTGACCGGGACAGAACCAAAAGACCTCTGATGGGCGAAATTGCCGGCCGCTATTCAGATTTTTGCATAGTGACTTCCGACAACCCGCGCACCGAAGATCCTCAGGCTATAATTGATGATATTTTGCCGGGGTTAAACCGGGTGAAAACATCCCGCTACGCAGTTGTCCCCGACCGCCGGGAAGCTATACGGCATGCCATTAACATAGCCAAAAGCGGTGATCTGGTAGTAATTGCCGGCAAAGGACATGAAACCTACCAACTGGTTATGGGGCAGGTACTGGATTTTGATGATCGTTTGGTGGCTGCAGAGATGATTAAGGAGAAGATGTAATTGTGCAGATAAGTTTAGGTTCCCTGGCCCAAGCTGCTGGCGGCAAATTGGTTTGCGGCCATGAGCAAATGATAATAACCGGGGTCAGCACTGATTCCCGCCAGGTAAAAGAGGGGGAAGTGTTTTTCGCTTTACCCGGGGAAAAATTTGATGGCCATGACTTTGTGGCCCAGGCTTTTGCCAAGGGGGCCAAGGCTGCAGTAGTTTCGAGGGTTAATTGTTCACTGCTTGATGGCTTTGAGCAGGGACTGATCCTGGTTGATGATACCGTGCAAGCCTTACAGGCTTTGGCTTCAGCTTGGAGGCTGCAATACAAAATACCTTTAATTGCTATAACCGGCAGTGTGGGAAAAACTACTACCCGGGACCTGCTTAGCGCAGTATTGTCTACCAGGTGGACCACTTTAACCACTTACGGCAATTTCAATAATGATATCGGTCTTCCTCTTACCTTGCTGCGGCTGAGGGGTGAGCACCAGGCAGCAGTAGTGGAAATGGCCATGCGTGCCCCCGGGGAAATCCTCAGATTGGTTAGAGTTGCCCAGCCTACGGCGGCCATAATTACCAATGTGGAGCCGGTTCACCTGGAGACCCTGGGGAGCCTGGAAAACATTGCCCGGGCTAAATGCGAAATATTAGCTTCCGTACAGGATTTTGCCGTTATCAACGGAGATAATTCCCTATTGAAAAAAGAAGCGGCAAATTATTCTTGTCCCTGTTATACCTTTGGCTATAATGAAGATTGTGATTTCAGGATTCAGCAAGTTAAATTGAACCAGCATAAACTGGAGGTAGCGGTTCGGATGATAAAAGAACCAGCTTGTTTTGAGTTTGCCGTTCCCTCCAGACAACTGGCTTATAATATCATAGCTGCTGCGGCAGTCGCCTATTTATATGGGTTTAATATTGATGAAATACAACAGGGATTAGCGGCCTACCGCCCCACCGGAAACCGCTTGCATATATCCCCCTTAAGGGGTGGCGGTATTTTAATAAATGATACTTATAATGCCAATCCGGTTTCCATGGCAGCGGCATTGGAAACAGGGCGGGAGCTGGCAGGATCCAGCCGCTTTGTGGCGGTATTGGGTGATATGTATGAACTGGGAGATTATGAAACCGAAGGACATAAAGCGGTAGGTGCCAAAGCTGCTCAAGTAGGCGTTGATCTTCTGGTTACCATTGGTGAAAAGGGAAGTATCGTAGCCAGGGAAGCGCAAAAGCAAGGATTACCGCCGGAGCGAGTTTATCATTTTCCGGCCAAGGAAGATAGTATTGATTTTCTGCGTACCCAGGTCAGTAAGCAGGATACCGTTTTGTTCAAAGCATCGCGGGGTTTGCAGCTGGAGACCCTGGTTGATGAATGGCTCAAAGATGAATGATCCAGGAGGATATCGATGCAGGGAATTGTCACGACCACTCTGCTGGCATTGCTGATTGCCGGACTGATAACTCTTCTCATGGGACCGGTTCTAATACCTTTTCTGACCCGGCTAAAGGTGGGGCAGAATATCCGGGAGGATGGCCCCCAGCGGCACTTGAAAAAGGCAGGAACCCCAACTATGGGGGGGATAATGATAGTTACTGCAGTTATGGCTGCCACCTTTATTATGGCGGGCAACAGCGGGGAAGCTATAGCCGCTGTAGTAATAATGCTGGCTTTTGGAGCCGTGGGTTTCTGGGATGACTATATCAAGGTAGTTTTAAAAAGATCCCTGGGTTTACGGGCACGGGAAAAGCTGGGCCTGCAGTTGCTGATTGGCCTGGCTTTTGCGTTGTTGCTCCTTTATTATTTCCAGCGGGGAACTTATGTGGTAGTTCCCTTTTCCGGTTACGAATGGGATTTGGGTTTGGCTTACATTCCTTTTCTCATCCTGGTACTCATGGCCACTACCAATACCGTTAATCTTACCGATGGACTGGACGGATTGGCCTCCGGGGTAACCTTTTTTGTAGCCCTGGCTTTTGCACTGGTCTGCCTGATGACTTCTCATTACCAGCTCACCGTATTCTGCGGTGCTTTAGCGGGAGGATGTCTGGGTTTTCTTTTCTTCAATCGCCACCCCGCCCGGGTATTCATGGGTGATACCGGATCCATGGCTCTGGGAGGAGCAGTGGCAGCGGTGGCAGCTTTTACTCATTCGGAGTTATTCCTGCTGCTGTTAGGCGGTGTTTATGTTCTGGAAGGTTTAAGTGTTATTCTCCAGGTAATATCCTTTCAGACTACCGGGCGGCGGATACTGCTGATGGCTCCGCTGCATCATCATTTTGAGCTGAAAGGATGGCCGGAAAAAAAAGTAGTGCGTTTCTTTTGGTTTCTGGCTTTGCTGTTTACCGTAATAGGTCTGTTGGGTTATCGCAACATTGGATAGGGAAGTGTATCATCATATGTTTGCAGGGCAAAAGGTTTTGGTAGTTGGTCTAGCCAGAAGCGGGCTGGCAGCTGCTCAGAGCTTATATAAGCTAGGTGCCCGGGTTATTGGCTATGATCAAAAAAGAATAGAGGAACTGGACCCGGCAGTTAAAGAATTGGAACAACTGAACATTCCGGTAGTGAACCAGCTGGAGCCCGATATTATTAATGAATCCCTGGATTTAATCGTGGTAAGTCCGGGAGTCCCTTTAAGCTTGCCAGTCTTTGACTGGGCTCGCCAGCAGGGGTTACCGGTTATCGGTGAACTGGAACTGGCTTACCGGCTTAAAAAACCCCAGGTGGATCTGCTGGCGGTTACCGGCACCAATGGCAAAACAACTACCACTGCTTTGCTGCGCTACATACTGGAAAAGAACGGATATGCGGCCTATTATGGAGGCAATATAGGGCTGCCCTTAACCAGCCTGCTGGAAAAACTCACCGAGGGTGTAGTGGTTGTAGAAGTGTCCAGTTTTCAACTGGAGACCGTTGACCAATTTCATCCCGGTATTTGCGGTTTGTTGAACATCACCCCCGATCATCTGGACCGGCATAAGACGATGCAGGCCTACGTTGAAGCCAAATCCCGGATTTTCAAACAGCAGCAGCCCGGTGATTATGCGGTATTCAATTTTGATGATGATTATCTGCGCCAATTAGCGGAAAAGTGCCCGGCTGACGTGGTGTTTTTTTCCACTCAGCAATCACTGCCGGAAGGATTCTTTATCGATGGGAACATAATTGTCTACCGGCATAAAGGAGTGGATATTCAGATTTGCCCGGCAGGGGATATTCGCCTGCGGGGTCAGCATAACCTGGAAAATGTCTTATGCGCTGTAGCCATGAGTTATCTATATGGAGCCAGACCAGCCATGATCAGTGATGCCTTAAAAACCTTTACCGGCGTAAGGCACCGCATGGAAGAAGTAATTTATCATCAGGGAGTCCTTTACGTCAATGATTCCAAAGCTACCAATCCCGAATCGGCTATTAAAGCCTTGCAGTCCTTTGATCAGCCGATAATACTGATTGCCGGAGGCAGGAACAAAGGATCGGACTTTGCTGAGTTTGCCAGGGTCATAGCAGAAAAAGTGCGGGAGTTAATTATTCTGGGGGAAGCTCGCTCGGAGATTAAGGATGCGGTCATGAAGACTTCCTTCAGGAATATACATGAGGTAAACGACCTTACAGAAGCGGTAAGGCTTGCGTCCCAATTGGCTGTAGCCGGAGACGTGGTGTTGCTGTCACCTGCTTGTGCCAGCTGGGATCAGTTTCCCAGCTATGAAAACCGGGGTGATTTGTTTTGCGAGCTGGCCCGGTCTCTGTCACAACCGTCACTTGATTAAGAGGAGGCGCAAAGGTTGCGTTTGAGAAAGGGACCTCCCGATTTTATTCTCTTCATAACCACCCTGCTGTTAATCGGAATCGGTTTGGTAATGGTGTTTAGCTCCAGCGCGGTTACTGCCAACCTAAGATATGATGATCCTTATTTGTTCTTCAAAAGACAGCTGTTGTTTGCTTTTATCGGACTCATCTGCATGCTGGTAGTTATGAAAATCAACTATCTGCGCATTAAAGACCTGGCTATTCCCCTGATGGTTGTTGCTCTGTTGTGCTTGATTCTAGTAGTAACTCCCCTGGGAATAGTAACCAAAGGGTCCAGCCGCTGGCTGGGAGTAGGTATCTTGCAGTTTACTCCTTCTGAATTGGCTAAATTGGCTATAGTTCTCTTTTTGGCCAAGACCATGGCAGTGAATATAGATTATATAAAATCCTTTACTAAAGGAATTCTGCCCTTTTTAATTCTCACCGCCCTGGTGTGCGGACTGATTATGCGGCAGCCTGATTTGGGGACAGCTTTTGCCATTGCGGGAACAGCTTTTTTTATGTTGCTGGCTGCCGGGGCACGGTGGAGTCACTTGGGGTTGATTGCAGTTTCCGGAGCCGGATTGGTGGCGGCTGCTATAGCCGTCGCTCCCTATCGTATGGAACGATTCATTGCTTTTCTTGACCCATGGAAATACCCTACCGACGAGGGATTTCAAACTATCCAATCCCTATATGCTCTGGGTTCAGGAGGCCTTTTTGGTATGGGACTGGGCCGGAGCCGGCAAAAGTTCTTTTACCTGCCGGAGCAGCATACCGATTTTATCTTTGCTATCTTAGGCGAGGAGCTGGGCTTTTTGGGAGCATTTCTGGTTATCTGCCTTTTTGTGCTCTTTGCCTGGAGGGGTTTCCGTATAGCCATTAATGCACCTGATACCTTCGGCAGCTTGCTGGCCACCGGTTTGACTGTTATGGTGGTTTTCCAGGCGGCTATTAACATAGGAGTGGTATCAGGCGCACTTCCGGTTACCGGCATAACCCTGCCTTTCATCAGTTATGGCGGATCTTCGCTGCTGTTTACTATGATAGGGGTGGGGTTATTGTTGAATATATCGCGATACAGTACCTATCGCTGACAGGAGGATCTTATGAAGGCGATCATTACGGGTGGCGGAACTGGCGGGCATATTTATCCGGCCCTGGCTATTGCTAAGGAACTATGCCGGCGAAAACCGGATATGGATATTCTGTATGTGGGATCCAAAGGAATGGAAAGCCGCATTGTCCCTGAAGCCGGCTTTAATTTTGTGGCCATTGATGTTTCCGGTATTGATCGCTCTTCTATGCTGAAAGCGAGCAAATCCCTGGTAAAGTTTCCCTACAGTTTTTTTCAGGCCCGGGATATAATCAAAAAATTTCAGCCCGATTTTGTCCTGGGTACTGGCGGATACGTTTCCTTTCCTGTGGTCCTGGCGGGAACTTATTTTGCCCCCAAAACTTTCATCCACGAGCAGAACGCTTACCCAGGACTGGCCAACCGTATCCTGGCCAAACGGGTTGACTGTACCATGCTGACTTTTGCTGAAGCCCAGGAATACCTGGAAGCCAAACGGATTAAAATAACGGGACTGCCAGTGCGCCAGGAATTCTTTGAAGTCACTCCCGAAGCTGCCCGAAAGGCCTTAGGATTGGAGGACAACTGGTTCACCTTAATCGCTTTTGGGGGAAGCCGGGGAGCAGCCTCCATAAACCGGGCTATGCTGGAAGCCGTTGATAGGCTGCAGGACAAAAAAATGCAAATTATTTGGATAACTGGCTGGGACAGCTATGAGGATCTAAGCCAGCAAGTAAAGGAACGCTTGACCGCAGATCATAAGGCCAGGATCAGAATGCTGCCCTATATGAATAATATTGAACAGGCTATGGCAGCAGCCCATCTGGCGGTTTGCCGCGCTGGGGCCAGTACCCTGGCGGAATTGGCCATATTGGGATTGCCGGCTATTTTGGTTCCCTATCCCTATGCTGCGGAAAATCATCAGGAAAAAAATGCCCGGGCTCTGGTGGAGAAAAATGCGGCAGCTATGGTTATTGATGAGTTCTTGGACGGAGATACTTTAGTTAAAACCGTAGAATCACTGCGCAGTGAACCTGAGCGTCTGAGCAATATGCGCCAGCAGATGCTGAAAGAAGCCAAGCCTCATGCTCTGGATGATATCATCGCTGAATTGCTTAATTGAATTTAGCTGAGTTTGCAGCTGGACAGGCCTGGTATATCAGAATGTAACCACTTTTGTTAAATATGCATACCATAAAGTGAAGAATCAGTTGGTTCAAGGAGTTGAGGAAATGACCGACAATAACAACGGACAATGGATCCATATGGTAGGGATTGCCGGAGCAGGAATGAGCGGAATTGCCAAGGTTCTTGCCCAACAGGGCGTGAAAGTTACCGGATCTGACCTGCAGCATAATGAGATAACTGAACAGCTGGAGCAAATGGGTATTACTGTTTATCAGGGTCATTCCTCATCCTACCTTCAGGAAGGAGTTGATGTGCTGGTCATATCCTCGGCTATCCCAATGGATAATCCCGAGGTCGTTCTTGCTCGCCATCGCAATATACCAGTCCTGAAGAGGGGACAGATGCTGGCTAATCTGGTCAATCGCAGCAAAGGCATAGCAGTAGCCGGTGCCCATGGTAAAACAACTACTACCTGTATGATATATACGGTTTTATCCGGTTGCGGATTAGACCCTGCCTTTATTGTAGGGGGAGAACTGCAGGATTATCATCTCAATGCCAAACTGGGAGAGGATGACTTATTTGTAGTAGAAGCCGACGAAAGTGACGCTTCATTTTTAGAATTGCGCCCCTTTGTAGCAGTAGTAACCAATATCGAAGATGATCATCTTGACTATTATCATACTTTAGACCGGCTGCAAGAAGCTTTTCGCCAGTATATCGACGGGGTGCAGCCCCAGGGGTTCGCGGTGCTTTATGGGGATGATCCGGGTATCAGAACCATTTCTGGCCGCACTGAAACCCGCTGTGTTTTCTATGGTGAAGGGGAGGAAAACGACTATTATTTGCGAAACTGGCAGGCACAAGGTCTGGGGTCGGTTTTTGAGATATATGAGCATGGCCGCAAGCTGGGAAAAGTACGCTTATCCGTTCCCGGAAAGCACAATGCCCTTAATGCACTGGCAGCTATTGCCACCGGCCGGGAGTTAGGTTTGGAGTTTGCCCATATGAGCAAAGCAATTGCTGTTTTTCATGGAGCCAAACGGCGTTTTCAAATTATTGGTGAGCATAATAACATCACAGTGGTTGATGATTATGCTCATCATCCCACAGAAATCAAAGCCACCTTACGAGCAGCGCGCACTTATCATTCCAGCCGATTGATAACCGTATTTCAGCCTCATCGCTATACTCGTACCCGTCAACTGGGTACCCAGCTGGGGGAGGCTTTACATGAGAGTGATATAGCTGTGATTACCAATATATATGCGGCCGGAGAAACTCCTATTCCTGGTATCAGCAGCGATATTGTCTTTAAAGCTGCTCATCAGGCTGGGTGTACGGCAGTATACATTCCTGATCTGGATAGTATTGTGGATTATCTGTTAGAAATCTGCCGCCCCGGTGATCTGATCATAACCATGGGGGCTGGCGATATCTGGAAAGTTGGGCCAGCGTTTATTAACCGGTTAAAACAATCTGTCCCGCAGGCGTAAGCTAGCGGAGGTGTTTCTTTGGACTGTTTAGTGGTAAGAGGTTCAAAACCACTCAAGGGCCAGGTTAGGATTAGCGGCTCCAAAAACTCAACGCTCCCGATAATGGCTGCTAGTCTGCTCTGCTGTGGTGAAGTAGTATTGACAGGTGTACCTGATCTGGAAGATATAAAAGTAATGGCTCAGGCTTTAGAAGTCTTGGGAGCCAAAGTCAAACGGGAGAAAGATGTATTAATTATTGACGGGAGCACAGTAAACCGGGTTGAACTGCCTGAAGAGATATCCCGGAAAATGCGGGCATCTAATCTGGTCATGGGAGCCCTTTTATCCAGGTTCCATCAGGCCCGCGTGGCTTATCCCGGCGGGTGTGCAATCGGAACCCGGCCGATGGATTTGCATCTTAAGGGCTTTCAGAGTATGGGTTTCAATATTCGTGAAGAATACGGCTATATGGAGGGAACAGCCGGCTCTTTGCGGGGCCAGGAGATATTATTGGACTTTCCCAGTGTAGGGGCCACGGAAAACCTGATCATGGCAGCAACCCTGCTCCCTGGTACCACTGTATTGCGGAATGCGGCCCGGGAACCGGAAATAGTTGATTTACAAAACTTTTTAAATCGCATGGGTGCTAAGATCAGAGGTGCCGGGCTGGACACCATACGCATCGAAGGGGTCAGCCGCCTGGGGGGTGTGGAGCACGCCGTGATACCTGACCGGATAGAAGCAGGTACCTTTATGGTAGCTGCTGCTATATCCAGGGGAGAAGTAACTATTGAGAATGTGGTGGTGGAACACGTTCAATCTGTAGTTTCCAAGCTGAGGGAAATAGGAGTGGAAGTTCTTACCTCCAATTCAGGAATCAAAGTAGTAGGGGGAGGCCGTTTGCGGCCTTGTGATATCAAGACTATGCCCTATCCCGGATTCCCCACTGACATGCAGCCTCAGTTCATGGCTTTGCTGTCTTCGGTACGAGGAACCAGTGTGCTGGTGGAGACTATTTTTGAAAATCGTTTTATGCATGTTCAGGAGCTGCGCCGCATGGGAGCTGATATCAAAGTGGAGGGCAGAGTAGCTATAATAAAAGGGAAAAACAGGTTGGAAGGAGCATCCGTTGAAGCTACTGATCTTCGAGCCGGTGCCGCTTTAATTCTTGCCGGATTATTTGCTGAGGGAGAAACCCAGATTCACCGGGTGGATCATATAGACCGGGGTTATGATAAAATTCATGTTAAATTGCAGAGCCTCGGCGCAGATATAACCAGGGGGCCTAGGACCTAAGGGCAAGGCCCCTCTGAACTTTTAATAATGCGTTTACAAAAATTTTCTGTTATAATCAAGCATACGGAATCTGGGGATGGAGGATTACTTCTGATGAAGGGCACACCTCGCAGGTTTTTTCGTGCATCCATCTTCCTGTTGTTGGCAATGATCTGTGTATATTTCTTTCTGCACAGTTCTTTTTTTCAGGTTGATACAATAACGGTTACAGGCAATTCAGCTGTTCCCAAGCATGATATAATTGAACTATCCGGCCTTGAAGAAGGAATCAATTTATTCTCCGCTGATGAAAACTTGGTATCCCGAGCAGTAGAAATACATCCCATGATAAAGCAGGCTCATCTGGTTCGGCACCTGCCAAGGGCTTTGGAAATTCAGGTCAGCGAGAGGACAATGTGGGCGGTGGTACCTGCCAATAATGAATTTTTAATTGTTGATGACGAAGGGGTTTGTATTAACAAAAGCCTGCTGTTCCCAAGCCTGGAATTGCCGGTGATTACCATTGATCCTGTTCCTCAGGGAATTCTGCCGGGACAAGCTCTGGAATCTCAGGGTATTGCTTTAATCCGCAAGGTATGGGATGGACTCTCTGAACAGGAGCAGGAGAGAATATCAGATTTTCATTATACTGTAAGCAATCAGGAATTAATTATATATACAATAGAAGGAACCGAAATCAGGTTTGGAAAAGATGAACGCTTGGATGAGAAATTATCGGCCATGAACCAGGTTTTTCAATTGGAACAGGACTTTGATAAGTCAGGACAGGAAGCTTTAGTTTATGTTGATATCCGCTATAAAGGGCAACCGGTGGTCAGGACCTCCGGGTGACAGAACTGAGAAAGGTGATAATAATGCGGAGTAAGGGAGCGCAAATATCAATAGCTCTAGTTTGTTTAATTCTGGGGATTATGCTGGCAGTACAATTCAGAACTACGGCTGCTATCCAAGCTACCCAGACCGATGGCCGGATTGAAGAATTAACCCAGAAGCTGCAAACCGTAACCAGTGAACGGGATGCCCTGGCGGAAGAAGTCTTAACCCTGCGCTCTAAACTGTCCAACTTCCGCCAAACGGACCAGGCCCTTGCCGACTTGCAGCAAGAGGTTATCGAGGCGAATATGGCGGCTGGTTTAATTGCCGTAGAAGGACCTGGTATTATTTTAACGGTAAATGACAGCCTTCTGAACCTGCAATCAGTGGAAAACGCCAACGCTTTGCTGGTTCATGACCGGGATTTGCTGATATTGGTGAATGAGCTGAAAGCATCAGGGGCAGAGGCTATATCAATTAATGGAAAAAGAATTACCGCAATGTCAGAAATCCGCTGTGCTGGTACGACTATTCTTGTGAATTGGGACAAAATAGCTCCTCCATTTGAAATAAGAGCTGTGGGCAATCCTGATATGTTGGAAAGCGGAATAACCATGCGGGGCGGGTACTTGGACCAGCTAAAACTGTTAGGCATGCAAGTGCATCTGCAAAAACTGGAAAAAGTTGAGATACCTGCTTACACCGGCAGTTTTAAGTTCGATTACGCACTACCCGTTGAATACAAGGAAGAGGCGGAATAATGGAATGTGGCTGTTGATCCTTTTTTGCTTACTGGTTGGTCTGATAATCGGTTTTGCCATACCAGTACTGTTACCGGTCATATATGCCAAGTACATGTCCATTGCGGTACTGGCCGCACTGGATTCAGTGTTTGGCGGTATCCGGGCCTATATGGAAGATGGCTTTGATAATACCATTTTTATCAGCGGATTCATAGTTAATATGGTATTGGCTGCCGGACTAGCCTACCTTGGCGACCGGTTGGGAGTGGAGCTTTACCTGGCAGCAGTAGTGGTTTTCGGGGTCAGAATTTTTCAGAACCTGGGGATCATTCGCCGTTATCTTTTGAAAAAATACTGATTATTTACCTGCCGGGAAAGAGGAATTAGATTCCTCGTGTTGTATTTTTTATTAGGACTTCTAGTAAGGGGTGCGTTTACATTAAGAAACGAAACATCCTGGTAAGCATGGATATTGGTACCAGCTTTGTTAAAGCAGCCATGGCCGAAGTCCACGGGCAAGATGTTCATTTGTTAGGCTTAACAAAAGTTCCCTCCTTCGGACTGCGTAAAGGAAGCATCATAGATATTGAAAGTACTGCCAAGTCCATAGATAATTGCTTAAGCGAACTGGAACGTCTTACCGGTATTGAGGTCTACAGTGCTTTGCTGGGATTTTCCGGAGTAAGCATTTCGATTCTGAATAACCATGCTGTTATAGCCGTCGCCAACCCCACCTATGAAATTACCCAGGAGGACAAGGAGCGCGTATTATACTCAGCCCGCAACCTGTCTTTGCCACTGGATAAAGCGATCATACAGATTATTGAGCGCCAGTATATAGTGGATAGCTATGATGGAGTAAAAGATCCGGTTGGAATGGTAGGAAGCCGTTTAGAGGCTGAGGTAGCTATAGTAGTAGGGGCTATAGCTGCCATTCAAAACTTACAGAGAAGCGCCCAGCGAATAAATCTGCATGTGGATGACTTGATGTATACTGCCCTGTTAGGGGCAGAATCTGTATTATTACCGGCAGAAATGGAAATGGGAGTAGTTCTGGTAGATATCGGCGGAGGAACTACGGAAGTAACTTATTTTGAAGAAGGAAGTGTCCTGCAGACCTCGGTTCTGCCCATCGGCGGTGAATATATTACTAAGGATTTGGCCATTGTGCTGCGTACTTCCATGGAAGAAGCCAACCGCATCAAGGAAATCCATGGAGTAGCTAGCCCGGAAATGGCTAAGAGTGATATGGTGGTACATGTTCATAATATACAGGGGAAAGAAGCCCGGGAAGTATCTCAGCAGGTCATCGCCGAAATAATTTCTGCCCGGGTAACTGAAATGACGGAATTGATTTATGCGGAACTCAAACAGTTCCAATGCCTGAATCGTATGCCGGGGGGTATAGTATTAACCGGCGGTGGTGCCGAATTAGTGGGATTTGCTGAATTAATGGAAGAATACATATCAGTCCCGGTCAGGGTGGGTTTGCCGGAGAATGTTAAGGGTTTACCCCCTGATTTTAATCGCCCCCAAAATGCTGTGGTTTTAGGAGGGTTATTATATTCGGCTCGGCAGAGAGCCAGCAAACAAGAGGAGAGTCCACGTTTTATGGGTTTAATTGATCGATTAACCTATTGGTTTAAAGACTTATTTCGGTAAAGCAGGGGAGGTTTTGCAATGCCGTTGGATTTCGATGTCGAGATGCAGCAATTTGCTAATATCAAGGTAATAGGAGTCGGTGGCGGAGGAAACAACGCCATTAACCGGATGATTGAAGCTGGGCTAAAAGGAGTTGAGTTTATAGCGGTTAACACCGATGCTCAGGCTCTATATATGTCCAAAGCAGAAACAAAAATTCAGATAGGAGCCAAATTGACCAAAGGCTTAGGTGCTGGTGCTGACCCGGAGATTGGCATGAAGGCTGCTGAGGAATCCAACGAAGAAATAAGAAGAGCCTTAATGGGAGCCGATATGGTTTTTGTTACTGCCGGTATGGGCGGGGGAACCGGTACCGGTGGTGCTCCGGTTATTGCCCGTATCGCCAAGGAATTAGGATCCCTTACGGTTGGTGTAGTTACCAAGCCCTTTGCTTTTGAAGGACGTAAGCGCAGTGCCCAGGCTGAACGCGGCATTCAAGCCCTGCGGGAACAGGTGGACAGCTTGATTACCATTCCCAATGATCGCCTTCTGCAGGTAGTAGACAAGCATACCAACTTTAATGATGCCTTTAAAATAGCCGATGATATACTGCGCCAGGGGGTACAGGGAATATCCGATCTCATTGCCGTACCGGGAATAATAAACTGTGACTTTGCTGATGTTCAGACCATTATGCAGAATACCGGCTCCGCATTAATGGGAATCGGCCGTGCCAAAGGTGAAAACCGGGCTGCTGAAGCTGCGAGGATGGCCATTTCCAGTCCTCTTTTGGAGACCTCCATTGACGGAGCCAAAGGAGTCCTGTTTAATATAAGCGGCGGCAACGACCTGACCCTGTTTGAAATAAATGAAGCTGCAGAGATTATCCATCAAGCAGCTGACGAGGAAGCTAACATTATATTCGGCGCCAACATTGATGAATCTCTCAATGATGAGGTTAGAGTGACTGTGATCGCTACCGGCTTTTCCACAGCCCGGCCTGCTGTACCGGAGACTCCCCGCAGTCGGGTTCTGGATACACCGGTGTCCTTCTTCGATAAAAGCGATTTGGAGATTCCTCCTTTCCTGAGAAGGAAATAACTTAACGATAACGAACCGGGAAGACATTTCCCGGTTTTTTTGCTTTTCTGGCCGATTATAGTTGAGCAAGCTTTGCTAAAGCAACAAATTCCCATCTCATCCATTGGTATAATGTGGAATACATTATCACAAATATAAAGACATAACCATTAATTAGCGTAAAATTGACCGCTGGGAAAGGTACCAGGTGCTGGCATTATGGGGTCAAGAGTATACGCGGATATAACTTTTCTGGTTAACTTCATCATGGACTTTTTAATCCTATGGGTTACAGTTCGGTTAACAGGAATACCTGTCTCTTATATCCGCATTGTTATCGCAGCCGGACTGGGCGGCATATATGCAGTAGGGTATTTGTTCCCGGAACTGTCTTTTTGGTATTCACTTCCGCTTAAAGTACTGTTCTCAGTTTTTTTGGTTATAGTGGCTGTTTTGCCCCGTACCTGGAAGGATCTAGCCAAGAGCATGCTGTTGTTTTACGGTATTAATTTCCTGGTGGCGGGAGCCAGCCTGGGCTTTTCTTATCTGGTTCAGTCATCTTATCAGTTCGATTATTCATATTGGTGGTTGCTGGCCGGCATCAGCTGTGCGCTGTTATTGGGCATATATGGGAAAAGCTGGTTTAACGAGCGTATCCTGCCCCAGTTGTTGAAATTCCCGGTACAACTTACTTTTGGCGGTAACCGCTGTTCTGGTCAGGGATTTGTTGATACGGGCAATGGTTTGCGAGATCCCCTTACCAACCGGCCGGTGATTATTGCTGAGTATCAACTGCTGAAAGATTGTCTGCCTGCGGATTTCCAAAGCGCCCTGGAAGACAGCTGCAACCAGGAAGAAATGCTGGATAGATTGAGTCAAAGCAGTTGGGCTAACCGGTTGAGATTGATTCCTTTTACCTCTATTGGCAAAAAAAATGGATTGCTGGTAGGGATCCGGGCTGATGCCATCCGGGTCGGCTTAGGTAATAACAGTATTAAACATAGCAATATGGTAGTGGGCATTTACCAGGATAAGCTCAGCCCAGAGGAACATTACCAACTCCTGATACCTTTAGAAATACTTAATAATGGATAGGGGGAGTAAGCATGAAAAGATTGTCGATCTGGAAATTGCGCCTCTATTTTCTGTACTGGCTGTTAGCCCGGCAGAAACCCAAGTTCATACATTATATTGGCTCAACGGAAGTGCTTCCCCCGCCCTTAAAGGAGCAGGAAGAATATGATTTGATTTCCCGGTTGGATCAGGGGGATATGGCAGTTAAGGCTAAGCTGATTGAGCACAACCTGCGCTTGGTAGTTTATATAGCCAAAAAATTTGAAAATACCGGCATCAACATTGAAGATCTGGTATCCATCGGTACCATCGGATTAATTAAAGCGGTGAATACTTTTGAACCCAAGAAAAATATCAAATTAGCCACCTATGCTTCCCGCTGCATTGAGAATGAAATATTGATGTACCTGCGCCGCAACTTGAAAAACCGGGCGGAAGTATCTCTGGATGAGCCTCTTAATGTGGACTGGGACGGCAATGAACTGCTGCTGTCCGATGTTTTGGGCACGGAGAGCGACATGATATATAAGAAGATTGAAGGGGATGTGGAAAAGCACCTGCTCTGGCAGGCTATGCATAAGCTGAATCCCCGGGAAAAAACCATAATTAAGCTGAGATTTGGCCTGGAGGACGGGGTGGAGAAAACCCAAAAGGAAGTGGCCGATATTCTGGGGATTTCCCAATCCTATATATCCCGTCTGGAAAAGCGCATCTTGAAGCGTTTGCAGCGGGAGATCAGAAAAATTGAGTAACTCTATCTGCTGGAAAACTTGTTTGTCTTCACCGGTTCCACTTTAAAAATGAAACCGTGAGAGTGTTAAAAAATTAGCTAAAAGAGATCGCCACGTCGCTACGCTCCTCGCGAAGACATACCAAAAGGCCGTCTTATGTGTCATTGCGAGCCCCGGAGGGGCGTGGCAATCTCAAACGTCTAACCGCTAAAAGACTTCTTTGACAGTCTGACGGTTCCACTTTAAAAATGGAACCGTTTTTTTAATAGGCACTGATTCAGAACCCAGAATAATTCCCCTGGTCAGCGAGAATACTTTTATTAACAGTATTGCTACAATGACGCCTCTCAGCTAAATCGCACTGTGAACTAAAACATAAGCAGCAACCCATTTAAACTCAAGGGGAAGGAGCAGGACGCTTTGATTAACAAAGTTGAAATCTGTGGAGTCAATACTTCCAAACTTCCCGTGTTAAAGAACGAAGAAATGAGGGAATTGTTCCAAGCCATGCAATCAGGAGATGCTTCTGCTCGGGAGCAGTTGATTCAAGGCAATCTCCGCCTGGTTTTAAGTGTTATTCAAAGGTTCAGCAACAGAGGCGAATATGTGGATGATCTTTTCCAGGTAGGGTGTATTGGCTTAATAAAAGCCATTGACAATTTTGATTTAAGTCAAAATGTCCGGTTTTCAACTTATGCAGTTCCTATGATTATTGGAGAAATCCGGCGTTATTTAAGGGATAACAATGCGGTAAGAGTATCAAGATCTTTGCGGGATATTGCTTATAAGGCTCTGCAGGTTCGAGAAAAACTGGTATCAATACATGGATCTGAACCAACTATTGCCCAAATAGCTGAAGAGCTGCAGATTCCCCGGGAAGAAGTGGTATTTGCCCTGGATGCTATTCAGGAACCGGTTTCCTTGTTTGAGCCCATTTACAATGATGGGGGAGATCCTATCCTGGTCATGGATCAAATCAGTGATGACCGTAATACCGACGAGTCTTGGCTGGAAGAGATAGCTATCAAAGAAGCTATGAAAAAGCTCAACAATCGGGAAAAACACATAATATCGCTGCGTTTTTTCCAAGGAAAAACTCAGATGGAAGTTGCCGATGAGATCGGCATATCCCAAGCTCAGGTCTCCCGGCTGGAGAAAGCCGCCTTAAAACAACTGCGCAAATATATTTGAAAGGAGCGCATGGAAAGGTTCGATGTACAAAAACTTGCTGGTGATATGCTTGATAGGTATTATTCTGGCATTGCTGCTGCCTATTACGGAACAGTACTCTGCCAGTGAATTGGCTTTTACCTATGATAACCTGGTGCAAACTGAGATCATAGCCAAATAGCTCTGCTCCTATCTTAGAAGGCCATACCATGGAGGAGTTGCTATGAGCAGACTCCTTTTTTTGTTACAATGGTGGCATAAACGGAGGTAGGAGAATGGGCCAGGATGATATAGTTCTGTACTGGTGCGGGAAAAAGCTGCCAGAGGTAAAAAACTATGAATATTATACCCAGCAGACGGTATTCCCCTGCGCCAACCAAAACACCCTTAATAAGCCTCTTTTTCAGGTGAACAACCAGCTATGCTTAGGCACGGATCATGAGGTAATGGCATGGCTGCTGGATAATGGCTATCAGAACAGCTTTGACTGCATATACATAGATCCGCCATATTTAACCGACAGTGACTATTATGCCCAGATAAAAGTTGATACTCCCGGCGGAACTCAGCGGGTCAAACAGCGGGTATTTCGTGACATTGGCTACCGGAATCTGGCCTCTTACCTGCAGCATATCTATGAGTCAATAGCTATGATAAAGGAACTTTTGTCGGAACAGGGCAGCCTGTTTATTCACCTGGATTACCATTCCTCCCATTATGTAAAGATAATTCTGGATGAAGTTTTTTCTCCCCAGCGCTTTGTCAATGAGATTGTCTGGTGCTATGGAGGGGGCAGCGGAACCCGGCGCCATTTTCATCGCAAGCATGATGTTATATTTTGGTACAGCCGGGGAGCGGACTATATTTTTAATCCCCAGTACCGGCCTTATTCCCCAGGCACTATACAAAGAGGTCTTACCAAAGTTAAAGGGGATCGTTATAAGCTGGACAGCAGAGGGGCACTGCTGCAGGACTGGTGGCATGACATACCCAAAATTCTCAGCCCCACAGCCAACAGCAACTGGAAGTTTCCCACCCAAAAACCAGTGGAACTGGTACAGCGCATCCTGCAAGCCGCAACTGCGGAAAACTCTCTGGTAGGGGATTTCTATTGCGGTTCAGGAACCACTGGAGAAGCCTGCGAAAACCTGGGGCGCCGGTGGGTAATGAGTGACAACAGCATATATGCTATTCAAACCAGTATTCACAGGCTAATCAGATCCAGTAGCCGGCCTTTTATAGTCAGTTCCACTCAACCGGAACCTTCCCCGCCCGGTGACTTATCAGTTGCAGCAGAATACTTTTCCAATTTATTCGGCAATGAATTAACCATTAGCCTGCAGTCCTATCAGCCCAAGGACAACCGACCGCCCAGCTTGGCCTGGATCGATTTCTGGGAGATAGGCTGGTTAAATGGTGAGAATTTCATATCCCTGCGGCAAGTTATTCCAGCCAAAAGAGGGCAGAGGGTTCCCGACTGGGTTAGCCTTAAGCTTGACGAAATCAGCCAGCCCTTGGCAGTGCAAGTCTGGGATATCCAGGGAGGACCAGTTAAAATGCCCATAACTCTGCTGTAACTGCACTGGTCTCCCCCATATCCAATCTATACCAAACTCCTGTACATATTACTTATTACTTACGAATCCGGTGCTGTTTCAAAAGCCTATGAATATCAGTTTCCTTGTCATCGCCCAAAGGCAGCCAGACATCATCATAGACATCTTCGTCCAGTACGTCTTCCCGGTCCAGAGTACTGCGCAGGCGATAGCGAATAAATGATAAAGGCTCATAAGAAAATATACGCATTTTTCCTCCCTCATTACCGGCTTATTCTAGCGATGCTGCATGCGGCGTCCTAACAGGTATACTCCAGTGATAGCTATAGCATGCAGCACCCACCACCCTGGCTCCAGCATGCTGAATGTGCCTGGGTCAATCCTATCTCGGTGCATTACTTTTTTACTCAGAGAGTGCTTTATATCCATCAAATTCAAAAGAGTGGAAAGCAAAGGCATCACTCCTTTCATATATTTTTCAATAATATTTTTCCCGCCGGCCGTTTTATTAGCAGAAGTAAATAATGTAACTCACATATAATAACAAATAATTGCCATATAGGAAAAAGAAGGTAAAATTCTTGCTTTGCCTAAATATTTATGGTATCAATGGCGATAGAGTTTCATTTGTTCATTAAAAGCGGGGAGATAGCGGATGGATCGAACTGAGAAAGAAGCACTATGTGAAATCCATGCCTTGTGTGGGGTTGGGGCTGCTACTTTATGGAAAGCTTTCCATGAGCGGGGCAGTTTTACTCAATTGTATCAAGCAAATGAGGCGGATTTATACGAAATTCTGCCGCCGGAGGCAGTGAATGAATTGATCCAAAGGCGTCGCTCCCGGACATCCTGGGATTGTCTTGAAAGAATTGAAGCCCATGGCTTTCAGGTTGTTTCCGTATTAGATGACAACTATCCGGAATTATTGAGGACTATTCATAATCCGCCTTTTGTAATATACTGTGCAGGTAACTTGGAATTATGGAATAGCTTTTGTTTGGCCATAGTGGGTTCCAGAAATGCCACTCATTATGGGCGGACTACTGCCAGAAAACTAGGTGAAGAATTAGCGGCTTACGGGGTTGTAGTAGTGAGCGGCATGGCCCGAGGAATTGATGCCGAGGCTCATGTCGGGGCTCTTAATACCGGTACTACTATAGCAGTTCTCGGCAGCGGAATAAATGTGGTTTATCCCCGGGAAAATCAATCCCTGTATGAACGCATCCGAATGCAGGGACTAATAATCAGTGAATTTCCTATGGACTCACCGCCGGATTCCAAACACTTTCCTATGCGCAATCGTCTTATATCCGGTTTGAGCCGGGGAGTAATTGTGGTGGAAGCCAGGGAACGCAGCGGTGCCCTCATTACAGCTGATTTGGCTTTGGAACAGGGACGAGATGTTATGGCCGTACCCGGGCCCATAACCAGTAAAAACAGTGTGGGAACCAATCGCCTGATTCAGCAGGGAGCCAAACTTGTTATGGACGTTGAAGATATCATAAGCGAGTACCCTAACTTTAATTGGCAATTGGCTTCACCGCCGATTATGGTGGAAGGCATGTTGTTTGCAGAAGAGGACAGTGAAGAAGCTGAAATACTGCAGCTGATTGAAGTTGATGGAATTCATTTTGATGAACTGCTGCAGCGAACCAGCCTGGATCATGGAACCTTGAGTTCTTTGCTGCTAAAACTGGAGCTAAAGGGGATAGTGACGTCAACCCCGGGTAATTACTATGTTAGGATACGTTAGATGATCCTTGGCACATAGAACACGATAATATTCATGGAGAGGTGATCTGTTTGGCAGATACGACTCTGGTGATTGTTGAGTCAGCAGCCAAAGCAAAAACTCTGAGCAAATTCCTGGGCAAAGGGTACCGGGTAAAGGCATCCATAGGACATATTAAAGACTTACCCAAGAGTAAACTGGGCATTGATATAGATAATGACTTTGAACCCCAGTATATTACTATCCGCGGGAAAGGGGATTTACTTAAGGAAATCAAGGATGAATCCCAGAGAGCGGAGCAGGTGCTGTTAGCCACTGACCCAGACCGGGAAGGGGAAGCTATTGCCTGGCATCTGCAAAATGCCATGCGTATTCCTGCTGATGCCAAATGCCGGGTTGAGTTTAATGAAATTACCAAAGAAGCCGTGAAAAAAGCTATCAAGAAACCACGGCCCATTGACCTCAATCGGGTTAATGCCCAGCAGGCCAGAAGAGTATTGGATAGATTGGTAGGATACAATCTAAGTCCCTTGCTGTGGAGCAAGGTACGCAAAGGACTAAGTGCCGGCCGGGTTCAGTCGGTAGTTGTTAGGCTGATATGTGAACGGGAGCAGGAGATACAGAATTTTGTTCCTGAAGAATACTGGACTATCGAAGCAATTCTGCAAACCAAGGACAAGGAAAGCTTGAATTGCAAGCTGGTCAGTTATCGCGGCGAAAAAATCAGCATTCCCAATGAAGCAGAGAAAAACCGCATTGCTGATGATCTAGCCAAACAAGATTTTATAGTTATTGAAATAGAAAAGAAAGAAAAGCGCAAAAGACCATTGGCGCCCTTTATAACCAGCACCTTGCAGCAGGAAAGCTCCAAACAATTGAATTTTTACAGCCAGCGTACCATGAGGGTGGCTCAGGAACTGTATGAGGGTCTGGAACTGGGAAAAGAGGGTACAGTAGGTTTGATCACTTATTTAAGAACTGACTCTACCCGTGTTTCCAGCGTAGCCCAGCAGGAAGCTCTGGCCTTTATTACTGAACACTATGGTCCGGAGTATGCGCCCTCTGAACCAAATCAATATAAAAGCCGCAAATCAGCTCAGGATGCTCATGAAGCTATACGCCCCACTTCCGTGTATCGTACTCCTGAGTCGGTAAAACCTTACCTCACCCGGGATCAATACCGCCTCTACAAGCTGATATGGGAGCGTTTCGTAAGCAGTCAAATGACTCCGGCGGTGTATGATACTATTTCCGTGGATATAAAAGCAGGTGATTACCTGTTTCGCGCTTCATCCTCCCAATTGAAATTTGCCGGATACAAAAAAGTGTACAATGATCAGGAAGAAGAGGAAGGGAAAAGCTATATTCCGCCCCTGGAAATAAACGAAAAACTGAACCTGGAAAGCTTACAGGCGGAACAGCATTTCACCCAGCCGCCGCCCCGCTTTACCGAAGCCAGTTTGGTAAAACTCCTGGAGGAGAAGAATATTGGCCGGCCCAGTACCTATGCGCCGATAATCGATACTATTTTGAAACGGCGCTATGTGGAGCGGCAGAACAAGCAGTTTGTTCCTACCGAACTGGGTTTCATCGTAGTTGACCTGCTCAAGGAAAATTTCAATAATATTATGGAAGTTGAGTTTACCGCCAAAATGGAAGAAGAATTGGATCTTATAGAAGAAGGACAATTGGAATGGCGCCAGGTAATCCGGGACTTTTACCAGCCCTTTGCCGAAGATTTGAAAAGAGCCCAGCAGCGTATCGAGAAAGTGGAAATAAAAGATGAAGAAGCCGGCAAGGATTGCCCCGAATGTGGGCGTCCTCTGCTGATAAAATACGGTCGTTTCGGCAAGTTTTTAGCTTGCTCGGGTTTCCCCGAATGCCGGCACACCGAATCGGTCAACGAAGATGCTGGGGTTAAATGTCCTTTCTGCGGCGGCAATATCTTGGTATTGAAAACCAAAAAAGGACGCAAGTTTTACGGATGCAGCAATTATCCCAACTGTAATTTCCGTTCCTGGAACAAGCCTACCGGTGCGAAGTGCCCTCAGTGCGGTGATGCTATGGTTGAGAAAAGTGATCGTAACCATGGTACTCATATAATTTGTCAAAATAATAATTGCAAGCATCGTCAGGAAGTGAAAGCATAATTGGCAGCCGTGCATGTTATTGGAGGCGGTTTGGCTGGATGCGAAGCTGCCTATTACATTGCCAACCAGGGGATTGATGTCAAGCTGTGGGAGATGCGGCCCATTAAGAATACTCCCGTCCATCGAACCCCTTATCTGGCTGAATTGGTCTGCAGCAACTCCCTTAAATCAGATCAGAAAGATACCGCCCAGGGATTGCTGAAAAGGGAGATGAGAATCCTGGGTTCTCTGCTGTTGCAATGTGCTGAAGAAACCAGGGTTCCGGCTGGCAGTGCCCTGGCTGTAGATAGGGATTTGTTTGCTCAAAAAGTTACCAGTGTTATTGAAGGTCACCAGCGCATTGAAATCATCCGTCGGGAAGCAGACAGCATCCCCGAAGACCAGTTGGTGGTAATAGCTACCGGACCCCTTACTTCCGGAAAGCTGTGGCAGTGTTTGCAGAGTATAACTGGAGAGGAAAACCTGTATTTCTATGATGCAGTTGCTCCCAGCGTAACGGCCGAAAGCCTGGATATGACTAAAGTATTTCGAGCCTCCCGTTACGGTAAGGGGGGCGACGATTATCTCAATTGCCCCTTGACCAAGGAAGAATACGAAAAGTTTTATCATGCTTTGGTGGAGGCAGATGTGGCCGAGGGGCACAGTGTGGACCAGGGCTTGTTTTTTAGTGGCTGCATGCCGGTAGAAGTAATGGCCCGACGGGGAATAGATACCTTGCGATATGGTCCCATGCGTCCGGTGGGGCTTAAGAACCCTCACGACAACTCCCGGCCTTACGCGGTGGTTCAGCTGCGCCAGGAAGACCGGGAGGGAAGAATCTACGGTCTGGTAGGGTTCCAGACTCGTCTCAAATGGGGTGAACAGGACAGGATATTCCGGATGATTCCGGGTCTGGAAAAGGCGGAATTTGTGCGTTACGGAGTAATGCATCGCAACACTTACATTAACAGTCCGGAATTACTGCATCCCACCCTGCAGCTAAGAAGCAATCCCTGCATACTCTTTGCCGGTCAGATAACCGGGGTGGAGGGCTACATGGAATCAGCTGCTACCGGTATTATCGCCGGAGTTAATGCCAGCCGCCTGTTTAAGGGGCAGGAACCGATTATACCAGGTGAATATACCATGATAGGTTCCCTGCTGAGGTTTATTGCCACCGCCAACCGGACTAACTTTCAGCCTATCAACGCTAGTTTTGGTCTATTGCCTGAGCTGGTACCCGGGGTTAAAGATCGCAAAATGCGCTATCAGCTCTATGTAGAACGTGCTTTGCAACAGGCGCGGGAATTTTCAGAATTGTTGCTTGTATAGTTGTAATTTTGACAGGCATATGCTAGCATGGGCTTTAGAGGAAAAGACAGAGGCGATGATATGCTGGTTAAGCATATAGAGGGTTTTCTCGACTATCTTCGCGTGGAGAAAAATGCATCTGCATTAACATTAGTCAGTTATCGAACCGATTTAACACAATTATTTTCATTTTTAGCCGACAAGTATTCCATTCCCCACGATAACGTTTCCGCTGATTTTTTAAATCACAAATCTGTGCGTGAATATCTGATTAATATGCAGGAGCAGGGCATGAGCCGCTCTACTATGGCCAGAAAGCTAGCTGCCCTGCGTTCCTTTGTTCGTTACCTGTGCAGGGAGAACATCCTGCAGAATAACCCTATAGCGGCAGTTTCTACTCCCAAACAGGACAAGCGGCTGCCGAAATTTCTCTACCCTTTAGAAATACAATTGCTTCTGGATGCCCCGGATGTTTCCAAACCTTTAGGACTACGGGATAAAGCAATTTTGGAGACCCTTTATGCCGCAGGATTAAGAGTTAGTGAATTGGTGGGCTTGAACGTAAACAATCTTTATTTTGACGAGGAAATGATTAAAGTATTCGGCAAAGGAAGCAAAGAACGCATAATTCCCTTGGGCAGCCAAGCTATAAGCAGCTTGAAGGAATACCTGGACAAGGGGCGGCCTTACTTGCAAAAAAGCTCGACCGATATTTTGTTTTTAAATAAATTTGGTACACGGCTTTCGGAAAGAAGCGTACGTAATATCATAAACAAATATGTGAAGGAAGTTGCCCTTAATCAAAAAGTTAGTCCCCATACCTTAAGACATTCCTTTGCTACCCATTTATTGAATGCCGGGGCTGATTTGCGTTCGGTGCAGGAACTGTTAGGACATGTAAAGCTGTCTACCACCCAGATATATACCCATATTACTACGGAAAATATCCAGCAGGTTTACCACGAAACCCATCCGCGGAGGTAATGCATATGTTTCAAGCAACCACCATCGTAGCCGTGCGTAAAGGCAATCAAACTGCCATAGGCGGAGACGGACAGGTTACCATGGGTCAAAACACTGTGGTAAAGCATCATGCCAATAAGATTAAAAAGCTTTATGACGGGAATGTGGTGGTGGGATTTGCGGGAGCAGTTGCTGATGCCTTTACTTTGTTTGCCAAGTTTGAAGAGAAGCTGAAGCAGGCTAATGGTAATTTAACTAAGGCGGCAGTGGAAGTAGCCCGGGAATGGAGGACCGACCGGGTGCTGAGACGTCTGGAAGCCCTGCTGTTAGTAGCAGATCGGGAAAAAATGTTCATTATCTCCGGTACCGGTGAAGTAATCGAACCTGATGATGGCATAGCCGCTATTGGTTCTGGGGGATCTTACGCACTTGCCGCAGCCAGAGCCCTAGCCCGTCATACCCAAATGAATGCTGAAGAGATTGTGCGTGAAGCCCTTATGATTGCTTCGGAAATTTGTGTTTACACCAATAACGAGATAACAGTACAAACAATTGATCATTAGAAGAAAGGAAGACAAGTGTGCAGTCTTTTAATATGACGCCCCGGGAAATAGTGGAAGAATTGGACAAGTATATTGTTGGTCAGCAAGCCGCTAAAAAAGCTGTTGCCATTGCCTTGCGCAACCGCTATCGCCGCAAGATGCTGCCGGAGGACTTAAGAGATGAGGTCTATCCTAAGAATATAATTATGATCGGTTCAACAGGAGTCGGCAAAACAGAGATTGCCAGGCGCTTAGCCCGTCTGGTGAAGGCTCCTTTCATCAAAGTAGAAGCCACTAAATTTACGGAAGTTGGTTATGTTGGCCGCGATGTAGATTCTATGGTAAGGGATCTGGTAGAAACTTCTATCCGTATGGTGAAAAGCGAAAAATATGAGGAGGTGGAAGACAAAGCTAGACAATTAGCTGAGGAACGTATTGTTGACTGCATACTCCCGTTGCCTAGAAAGAAAAGCCGTGCCCCCAAAAGCCCCTTCGATTTCTTTCTGGGAGGAGTAAGCGACTCCAATGACCAGGAAGATAACTTTGACGCCCGTGTGCGGGATGCTGAGCAAAAGCGGGAGATTGTACGTCAAAAGTTAGCCCGTATGGAGCTGGAAGATGAAATTATCGAAATCGAAGTTGAGGAAAACAATATTTCCTTTATGGAGGTTTTTTCCGGCTCCGGAGTAGAAGAAATGGGGATTAACCTGCAGGACATGTTAGGCAACCTAATCCCCAAAAAACGTAAGAAACGGCGGGTTACCGTAGAAGAAGCCAGAAAAATATTTACCCAGGAAGAAGCGCAGCGTTTGATGGACATGGACGAAGTATATCGTGAAGCTATCAGGAGAGCGGAACAGGACGGCATTATATTTCTCGACGAAATTGACAAAATTGCCGCCAAAGATAGCGGGTATGGACCTGATGTTTCTCGTGGGGGAGTACAGAGAGATATACTTCCTATTGTCGAAGGTTGTACAGTAGTTACCAAATATGGACCGGTTAAAACGGACCATATACTCTTTATCGCTGCAGGTGCCTTTCATGTGAGCAAACCTTCAGATCTAATTCCTGAACTGCAAGGGCGTTTCCCAATTCGCGTGGAGTTGGAAAGCCTTACTCGTGAAGATTTGCGGCGTATTTTTACGGAACCCCACAATTCCCTAGTCAAACAATATGTTGCTCTTTTAGAGACGGAAAAGGTACACATCCATTTTACGGAGGAAGCTATTGATTATATTGCGGATATTGCTTTTGAGGTAAACGCCAAAACGGAGAATATAGGCGCCCGAAGGCTTTATACCGTAATAGAAAAAGTACTGGAGGATTTACTGTTCGATGCTCCTCAATATGCAGGTCAGACCATTGAAATAGACAAAGCCTACGTAGCCGAGCGTCTGGAAAAGATCGTTGAGGACGAGGATCTTAGCAGATACATCTTGTAGGAGGTTTATCCAAGTGGCAAAAACATTGTTAGGAAAATCAAGAGCCATTAATAAAATCTTGCAAAAAATAGGCGGCAATCCGGTAGACTTTTTTGAAATGGCTGATGTATTGGCTAGCAACCTGGAATGTAGCGTATTTATAGTGGGGCGCCGGGGAGGAATCGCTGGATATTCCTTTCATGAAGGGGCTACCTGTCAAGAAATTGAACATTTGATGAGCCATGCGGAACGTTTCCCCGAAAGTTTTAACCAGGAGTTATTGAACCTGCATGAAACCAAAACCAATTTGGTTCTGGAAGAAGGACGTCGCTGTATATTTAATCCTAACAATGTGACTTGTGACTGTTCCAAGCGCATCTGGTCCATTACTCCCGTTTTCGGGGGGGCACGGCGCATAGGGACTCTGATCATGATGCGCGAAAATCATGAATTCAGTGATGAGGATATAGTTCTGGCTGAGTACGGAGCCATTGTAGTAGCCAATGAGATAATGCGTATGCGGACGGAGCGGATTGAGGAAGAGGCTCGCAAGAAGGCCTCTGTACAAATTGCCTTGGCTACCCTGTCCTATTCGGAAAGAGAAGCCATTGAGCATATCATGGATGAATTAAACAGCCGGGAAGGGTTGCTGGTAGCTAGCCGGATTGCTGATAAGGTGGGAATTACCCGTTCGGTGATTGTCAGTGCGTTGCGAAAATTTGAAAGTGCTGGGGTTATTGAATCCCGCTCCCTGGGAATGAAGGGTACCTATATTAAAGTGCTGAATGATTACCTGTTTGACGAACTAAAACGTCACTAGATTTCTTTGTCGTCGGAGAACAACTCTGCAACTGTCCCCAATCCGAAAAGGGATTGAGGGACAGTTTTTTTGTCCATAATAATGGCCATTTACTGGGACTCGAGCAACTGTGCTCTGTTTAATTTTCCCGATGGTCCTGTATTATTACGCAATTCATTTGTTTCAGGAGATTTAGGTCTTTTTCACTAATATTATTTAATTAGAAGGAATTTCTATTAAAAAAGTCGAACAGTGGGCATGAGGTGATGGGCATGTTTGACAAGATATTGCAATCTCCAACCCACCAACTGCTCTCCTATGCTATGGATGGGGCAGCACTTCGCAATAGAGTAATAGCTGACAATATCGCCAATGTGGATACGCCAAATTTCAAAAGAAGTGAAGTCTTATTTGAAGATCAGCTGCGACAGCTTTTGCAGGAACCCCGTAAAACCACTCCATTAAAAGTAACCAATCCCAGGCACATTCAAGTCGCGAGAAAACCTGCCAGCTTCAGCCCTGAGATTTATCAGGTTGATGATTTGAGCTATCGCAACGACAAGAATAATGTAGATATTGATACGGAAATAGCTAAAATGTCTAAAAACAGTATTTATTATGATGCTTTGAGCACCAGTCTTACTCAAGAGATTCGGTTGCTGAGATTGGCAATTACGGGGAGGAGTTAATTATGCCTTTTCTGTCCAGTTTAGATATTAGTGCATCTGGCCTTACAGCTCAGCGTCTGCGTATGGATACTATTGCCAACAATATGGCCAATGCCGAGACAACTCGCAACAGTACTGGTACCGGACCATATCGCCGGCAAGTGGTGGTATTTGAAGCGCGCTCAGCCCAGCCATCTTCCAGGTTTAAGGGAATTATGCAGGAAAAGCTTTCCCAGCAAGCAGGCCTGGGAGTAAGGGTGAAGGAGATCAGGGAGGTAAGTGAAGCGGAGTCTCCTTTTCGCAGAGTTTATGACCCTTCACATCCTGATGCAGACCAACAAGGTTATGTCAATTATCCTAATGTAAATATTGTTGAAGAAATGATAAATATGATTTCGGCTACTCGTGCTTATGAAGCAAATGCCAAGGTAATTGAAGCAACAAAATCTATGGCCGCAAGAGCTTTGGAAATTGGACGTTAGGGAGGGCGTTAAATGCGATTGGAACTGTTGGGTACCAGTATTACCCCAAGACACCTGGCAGAGCCTAACGAAAACCAGGTTACTTCAGACAGCTTTTTAACCTATTTGAACAACGCTTTGAAAAGTGTTGATCAATTACAGAAAGAAGCCTCAAAAAGCGCCCAAAAATTGGCCTTGGGTGACGAAGAATATCTGCATAATACAATTTTAGCCTATGAGAGAGCCAACTTAGCTCTTCAACTTACTTTGGAAATACGCAATAAACTTGTCGAAGCCTACCAGGAAATAATGCGCATCCAAATGTAGTTTTTAATATTGAAAAGTGTTGAGGAGTATGTTGGATGGAATCCCTAATTAACAACCTTAAACAGATAGGCATTAATATAAAGGAATACTGGAACAAATTAACTTTAAATCAGAAAGTAATTGGTTCCGGAATAGGCCTTCTGATCGTTATAGCATTAGTAATATTGCTTTTCAGCGGCAGATCGTCCCAATCCATGGAAGTTCTATATACTGATTTAACGGACAAGGATGCGGCTGCAATAGTTGAAAAGCTGGAGGAAGAAAAAATACCGTACCAACTGGAAGACCAGGGTACTACCATCCTGGTTCCCCCTGGTGTGAAATATACTACCCGCCTAAAACTGGCCGCTGAAGACCTGCCCAAGGGACAAGCAGGGCTGGAATTATTCAGAACCAGCAGTTTTGGAGAAACCCAAATGGACAAAAAGGTAAAATATCAGGAAGCCCTCCAGGGAGAACTAGCCCGGACCATACAGGCATTGGACAAAGTAAAAGCTGCCAATGTTATGCTGGCCTTACCGGAAGATACTCTATTTTCTGATGATGAGGAACCAACCAAAGCCTCGGTGGTCATACGCACTCATGATAACCAGACTTTAACTGCTCGGGAAGTCCAGGGAATAATCAACCTGGTATCCAACAGTGTCAAGGGGCTTACTCCTGAAAATGTGGTGATCATTGATCAGTATGGTAACCTGTTATCTGACAGCCTATTTTTGGATGGGCAAAATGCTGCCAGTCAGGTAGAAGCCCAGATGCTGCTGAAAAGGTCCTTTGAAAGAGAGAAGGAAAAAGCCATTCAGACTATGCTGGACAAAACCCTGGGACAGGATAATTCAGTGGTGCGGGTTAATGCCGATCTGGTTTTTGACAATAAGGAACAAGTGGACGAGCGTTATTACCATGATGAAGGTGGTCCCTTTATCCGCAGTCAATCCATTACCCGGGAAGCAAGCACCCAGACCAATATCCAACCAGTTGGAATACCAGGTGTTGATACCAACATTCCTGAATACCTGGAAGCCAACCCCCAGGCGGGAGAGTCTACATATGAAAAAGACACCAAAGACATCAATTATGAAATTAACCGGACAGAAACAGTCACCAAGTATTCTCCGGGAAGTGTTGACTACAACAAATTGACAGTGTCGGTTCTGGTTAACCGTTCCTCTCCTCAGCAGGAAAGCTTAGGTGCAACCGAGGAGGAACGCATTGAAAAAATCCGCTCTATCGTAGCCAGTGCCACCGGCCTGAGAGAAAGTGGTACGGATAATATTAATCTGGAAGACCAGATTTCGGTAGCCTTCATCGATTTTTACACCGAACCTCAGCCGGAACCGGAACCTGAATCTGGCCTTAGCCGTTTGCTGCAGTCACCTTTTATGCCGGTAATAATAGCTTTGTTGGCTTTGCTGTTGCTGGCTTTGATTATAGTTTTGATGCGCAGGAGTTCCGCTATTGGAGAAAGTGTGGAACCGGTCGGGGAATTTGAAACTGTTGCTGAGGAAGAATTGCGTTTGGAAGATTTGATCGACAAGAGCCTCACACCAGAAGAAAGAGAGAAACAGCGGATACGCCAGGAAGTGGAACGACTGATCGACACAAATCCGGAAGATGCCGTGCAGGCAATACGAGCCTGGTTGGCAGAGGATGCGAGGTGATAAGGCGTGGTTGCAACTGCCAAAAAAGCATTGACAGGACGGCAGAAAGCCGCCAATTTAATGATATTTCTTGGGCCCGAAAAATCTGCCCAATTATTTAAATATATGACGGAAGAAGAAATTGAGCAGATTACTCTGGAGATTGCTAATATTCGTTATGTAGCCAACGAGAACATGGACGCTATATACCGGGAGTTTTTTGAAATGTGCTTGGCCAGCAAGTATATTGGACAGGGCGGAATTGCCTATGCCAAAGAAGTACTGGAGAGAGCCTACGGCACAGAAAAAACCATGGAGATAATCAGCCGGATATCAGCCTCTTTGCAGGTACGTCCTTTTGATTTCATGCGTAAGACCGAACCCCAGCAATTACTTAACTTTATTCAGTCAGAACACCCCCAGACTATAGCGCTGATTCTGGCCTATCTGGATCCTGAGAAAGCTGCCCTGATTCTTTCGTCATTGCCTCCTGAACGGCAGTCGGAAGTGGCCAAGCGTATTGCGATTATGGATACCACCTCTCCTGAAGTAATCAGGGAGGTGGAAAGAGTACTGGAACGTAAGCTGTCATCCATTGCTCCTCAGGAATTAACCAATGCCGGCGGGGTTAAAGCGGTTGTGGAAATTATCAACCGTGTTGACCGGGGAACAGAGAAAACCATTATGGAAGCATTGGAAATACAGGATCCGGAACTGGCCGAAGAAATCAAGAAACTTATGTTTGTCTTCGAAGATGTGGTCCTGCTGGACAATCGTTCGGTTCAGCGTGTGCTGCGTGAAGTGGAGTCTCAGGATTTGGCTTTGGCTCTAAAGGGCGCCAGTGCAGAAGTTGCCGAAAAAATCTTTTCCAATATGTCTTCGCGAGCAGCGGAGATGCTGCGAGAAGATATCGAATTTATGGGACCGGTACGTTTGCGGGATGTGGAAGAAGCCCAGCAGCGTATCGTCAATGTCATACGCCGCTTAGAAGAGTTAGGAGAAATAGTTATTGCGCGGGGCGGAGGAGATGAAATAATTGTCTAGAGTGATCAAAGGTAATTATTACAAGATTTTTGAGCCTCGCCTGATTGAGGTGGGTAATATTGTTGCCCATCAGGAAGATGAGCCAGAGCAAGACTCGCAGGTAGATGAGGGCGATAGTGTTAGTTTGGAACAGGTGGAACAAGAAGCGGCTCGCATATTGCAGGAAACCGAAAATATGGTGATGGATCTTCTGCAAAAGGCCCGCAATGAAGCTCATGAGATACTGGAAAATGCTCGAGAAGAAGCGGAGCTGATTCTCCATAAGGCCATGGAGGAAGCACAGCAGCTCAAAGAAAAGGCATTTCAAGAGGGCCTGGAATCGGCCCAGCAGAGCATGCAGGAAGCAATAAATACAACTAAACAGCAGTGCCAGCAGATGCTGGAAGAGGCCAGAAATACGAAACTGGCCATGTTTCATTCCAGTGAAGGGGACATGATAAGATTATGCCTGGCGGTTGCCAAAAGAGTTATAGCTGCAGAGGTTGCCACCAGTCCGCAAGTGATAGCTTCCATTCTGCAGGAGGCCTTGTCTTATATTGATCAACCCGACAATATTACTCTTTATGTCAATCAAAAGGATTTAGAAACCGTTTTGGAATTAATGCAAACGCAGAATTTTTCCGATATTGGTAGTAAAGCTAATTTTCAGGTGCAGGCTGACAACCGTATAAGCCCCGGAGGTCTGATTCTGGAGAGTGAATCAGGAACCGTGGATGCCCAGCTGGAAACCCGCCTGGCCAATGTGGAAAAGGCGTTTCAGGAAGTGTTAGCCGATGAATGAACCTGCCTGGTTGCAAGCCGACAAACTGATAGACATGGTGGAGAAATTGCCGGTCTGTCAATTGAAGGGAAGAATCTCCCAGGCTATCGGCTTGACTTTGGAAGCAACCGGACCGCGTTTAAGCTTGGGAGAACTGTGTTATATTCGCGCCAATCACAGTATTGGTCAATATGTACCAGCGGAAGTAGTGGGCTTTAAAAACAACCGGACTTTGATAATGCCATTAGGTGAACTAGAAGGTATTGGTCCGGGCAGCGAACTGGTGGCCAGCGGGACTACTTTGCGAGTAAAAGTGGGCAAGGAACTGCTGGGAAGAGTTCTCAATGGATTGGGGGAGCCCATAGATGGCAAAGGCCCTCTGCGTACAACCCTTACTTATCCGGTGATGAATCAACCCCCCGGACCGCTGAACCGCAGGAGAATCACAGAGATCCTGCCTGTAGGGGTAAAAGCAATTGACGGACTGATAACAGTTGGCAAAGGGCAGCGCATGGGTATACTGTCTGGCAGCGGAGTAGGAAAGAGTACTTTGCTGGGAATGATAGCGCGCAACACCGAAGCCCATTTAAATGTAATCGCCTTGATCGGTGAGCGGGGACGGGAAGTTCGGGAATTTTTAGAGCGAGATCTGGGAGATAAGGGCCTGGAACGTTCAGTGGTAATAGTAGCTACCTCCGATCAACCGGCTTTGGTGAGAATCAAAGGAGCTTTTGTAGCCACCAGTATTGCCGAATATTTCCGGGATCAGGGTATGGATGTACTTTTACTGATGGATTCTCTCACGCGTTTTGCCTTGGCCCAGCGTGAAGTGGGACTAGCTATAGGTGAACCTCCGGCTACCCGCGGGTATACACCATCAGTATTTGCCTTGCTGCCGCGATTGCTGGAAAGAGCCGGTACTTCACCTAAAGGAACTATAACCGGACTTTATACTGTACTGGTGGAAGGCGATGACATGAATGAACCCATAACCGATGCGGTACGGGGTATAGTTGACGGTCATATAGCTTTAAGCCGAAATATGGCAGCTATGAACATCTATCCAGCTATTGATGTTTTAAACAGTATCAGCCGGGTAATGATCGATATCGTTTCACCCGAACAGATGGAGGCAGCTAACCGTTTTAGAAGTCTTTTGGCTACCTATCAGGATGCCAAAGATTTAATCGACATAGGTGCTTATAAGAAGGGAACCAATCCCCGGATTGATGAAGCCCTTGATCATATTGACCAAATGTACAGCTTTCTAAAACAAGGGATTTATGAAGATGCATTATTTGACCATACCATCAATTATCTGCAGCAGAGTATTGGAGAAAAGGCGGTTAGTTAATGAAGCCATTTGTTTACCGGTTTGAAAGAAAACTTGGCCTGGTGAGACAGGAAGAACAAGCAGTCCGCCTGGAATTGCAGCAAGCCATGGCAGAACGGGACCGAATTGTGGAGGAACTGGAACGTTTGAAGAACCGTATCGCTTGTATAGAGGATGCGATACGTCTTCATTGGGGCAATATTTTAGTGCCGGAAGTAGGTTTGCAAAAAGCCTACTTGCCCATTCTGAAAGAGCGGTTTCATATATTAACGGACGATCTGCAGGCAGCTGAAGAAAAGGTGGAATTCATCCGCAGGAAAGTAGTAGCAAAGAAACGTGAAACTATGACTTTCGAAAAACTGCGGGAACATGATTGGCAGGAATACCTGTACGACCTAAACCGTGAAGAGCAAAAGATAATAGATGAATTGGCTATTACAGCCAGAAGCCGGGAAATCATTCAAAGAGGAACGGGATCATGAAGCCATTCAAAATTGGATTAATAACACTGATGATTGTGGCTATTGCCAGTGGAGCCATATATATGCTGATGGTAACGGATGTTATACCTGCTCCTGGTTTTATAAAGAGCTTACCGGTAATCGGTAAACCCCTGCAGGGAGAAAGACTTTCTTCTGAGGATAAGCTCCGCCAGGAGTATAGCAAACTGCAGGAGGACGTAAAACAGCGTGACAATGAGATTAACAAGCTGCAAGCCCGGCTCAATGAAGCAGAGCAAGAGCTGAAAAGAGCAGAGGCTCTTAATAAGGAATTGCAAAAAGAGAACGAATCATTGGCTGTCCAGATTGAGGAACTGCAGTCCAACCGCAGAAATCAGGAATCGGTTTATAAGGATATGGCCAAATATTTTGCGGAAATGAAACCTCAGGAAGCGGCTGACCTGTTATCCCGTCAAAAGGATGAGGATATTATAGGTGTTTTGGAACAGATGGAGACCAGCCAAGCCGCAGATATTCTGCAGAGAATGGACCGAGAAAAAGCTGCGGCCATAACCAGGCAGATGATGGCAGTATCTCCTTAGCTGCTGCCTTCATCATAAAACCAGTAGTAAACAGCTAGCGAAAGGAGGTGAACAGGATGAGAGCAGATATGCTTTTGCTGGAGAGAGCAGCAGCCCGACCGCCAGAAAGCAAAGCCCGGCAGATGAAACCAGATTCAAACTCCCGGGGCAGTTTTCAGCGTACCTTGCAAAAGGAATTGCGAAGGGATCAATCCACCCAGTCACCATCCGCTGCGAATAAGAGTGGAGATACTTCTTCTGCTGATGCTGAGGCCAAATTAACGACCCAGGATACAGCAAGGGAAAAACCTCCCACCGAAGCAACTGATGCCAGGGGATCAGCAAAATCTGAGTCTTTGCCGGAAGCAGCCAGCTTGAGCTCGGCTGAATCAGCTGAGACAGGTCTAACAGCAGAATTGACCGAAGGGCTGATGGCAACAGCACTGACTCAATCTCCTCAAAGGGCATCTTTTGGTGAAGAGAGTGTGGAACCCTCTGCAGGTCAGACTCGCACCGGGTGGGGAACCTTGCTGGCATATCGTCAGCCTGGTTTTTCATTAGTGCAGACTACCGCAATGCAGACCACAACTCCAGCGCTAACTGACACGAACAGCATTACGACCGGGATGACAGATGCATTGACAGGCATTCAGCCGGATGCAAACCAGCAAGGACAGATTACTGCCGGGTCGGCAGATCCAGGCACGGGCTCAGCGGAATCAGCGGATGCTAGGATAATAACCTTATTGTCCAAGGCCGGCAGGATTGCTGAAGGGGAAAACTCTGAAAAGCCCCAGAGGCAGACTGACAACCAGAACTACCAGAATGCCCGGGAACTGGCGGATTGGGAGAGCCGCAAGCTAACCGGACAAAAAGCCCAGGTTATCCAGCCATCCGCTGCAGCAGAACACCAGCAGTCAGGCAAAGAAACCCGCAGCGATTATACTTACCAGGCAGTTCGTCCGGAAGGACCGGCTCACAGGGTACCAGAATTGAACAGCCTGGTGACCGATAAGACTGCTAGTTTCGATAGTAAAGTGGATACCCAGGAAATATTGAACCAGATAGTGCGCAAAGCAGAACTGCTGGTAAAAAACGGCCAATCCCAGATGAAAATCGAGCTGTACCCTGAGTTTTTAGGCAAGTTAACTATCAAAGTAATGGTTGAAGAAGGAGCAGTCACTGCCAAATTCATAACCGACAACCATCAGGTGAAACAGATGCTGGAAGCCAATTTGGGCATGCTCCGGCAGTCCTTGGAAAACCAGGGAATGCGCGTTGAGAGGGCGGAAGTGGACGTACAGCTGAATAATGGCAGCCTGTTTGACGGGTCCCATGAACAGCCAGAGTGGAACTGGGACAATCGCCAATTAACCAGCTATGCCAAAACAAATCTAACCGAGTCCAGTGGTTATCAGACTGCCCAGGAACTTTTGCCGCCACAAGCAGCAGCCTATGAAACCTATGGTATTAATCCTGACGGCAGTTTGAACTTTCTGATATAGGAGGTGAAACAATGGCGGTAAGCACAAATTATACCTTTATACCCTTTATTAATAATGGTGACAGCAATACCACCAGCACTCAGGTCAAGGATGGCAGCATTCTGGGCAAAGATGACTTTTTAAAGCTTCTGATTACCCAGCTGCGTTATCAAGACCCGCTGGAACCCATGGAAAACACTGAGTTTATATCCCAGATGGCTTCGTTCAGTGCTTTGGAACAAATGCAGAATCTGAACACCAGCTTTAATAAGTTGGCTTCAGTGATATATGATTACTTGGTTCCTCAGATGCAGTGGCAGCATGCGGCGCAAATGCTGGGTAAAGAAGTGACTTACCTAAATCCTGACGCAGAAGACGAGGCAGAAGAGCAGCTTACTGGAGTAATCGAATCTGTCCTCGCCAAGGATGGACAAATTTATTTTATGATCAATGGCACTGAGGTTCCCGTTATTAATGTTCTCGAAATAATGGCCCCCAAGGATACCAGTCAGGATCTTCTCGAGAAGATTCTGGACCAAATTGAGGAACTGGAAAACAACATGGGCGTGACAGAGGATGAGACTAATGGATAATCGGATTTATTTTCCTCAGACAACAATACCCCCTGTAACTACTGGGAAAGTTGATTCCAGAAAGCCACCTGCTGCTGGTACTTTTCGGGAAGTTCTGGAGCAAAAGCTTACTGGAGGATTGAAGTTTTCCCAGCATGCCCAGGAACGTCTGAAGTCCCGGCATATCCAGCTGGGTGATGAAGAAATGCAACAGTTGCAGGAGGCAGTCAATCGAGCCCGGGCTAAAGGGGCACGGGAATCTCTGGTATTAATGGGAGACCTGGCGCTGATCGTCAGTGTGAAGAACAATACCGTAATAACAGCAGTGGACGGTGCCAATATCCGGGAGAACGTATTTACCAACATCGACAGTGCGGTTATAATCTAGGGCCGGACCTCTTTTGAGGAAGCCCTGAATGCTGAACGACTGAGGCATTCAAAGATACCGGTAATCAAAGGAGGTTAATGCATATGATGCGTTCGATGTACTCGGCTATTACCGGGTTAAAGAACCACCAGACCCGAATGGACGTAATCGGCAATAACATAGCCAATGTTAATACCACGGGCTATAAAAAGAGCCGGGTAGTTTTCAAGGACTCCCTTTATCAAGTCCTGCGGGGAGCTTCCCGGGCAACAGGTGACCGGGGCGGGACCAATCCCATGGCTGTGGGTTTGGGTATGACTTTAAGCAGTATTGACCAGATTCATACCCCTGCTCCGACGACTTATACCAATAAATCCACGGATTTAGCCATTGACGGCAATGGCTACTTCATTGTTAACAACGGTGGCCAGCTTTTCTACACCCGGGCCGGTAATTTCGATTTCGATGAGTTGGGTTTATTCGTTAATACATCCAACGGTTTCCGGGTTCAAGGCTGGATGGCTGATAATCAAGGAAATATTGACACCACTAAGGCACTTCAGGATATTGATATATCCGGCCTTAAATCAGTGGCGCCCAAAGCTACTACGGAGATGCGGTTCAGTGGGAACTTGAATTCCAATATTTCAGTCAACTATTATTTGGATACCTCCTCTACACCACCCCAACAAAAACCAATAGGTTTGACAGATACTTATGATCCAGAGGGTGGAGAAGTGGTGATTACCTCTAAGGATGTTTATGATTCTTTAGGCAATAAACAAACGGTATATTTCCGCTTTTTTAAGGCGTATACGAATACTGATACTAGTGGGAATCTGATCGCCCCTGTTTGGTTCTGTGACATATCTTTAACCCCGAATTTTAATGGGGTAGCGGTTTATAATCCTACTTCTCCTCTAGGTGGTACAACAGGTGCGAGCACCGTGCGTCTTAGCAATGTTATCGGATTCGATAATTATGGTAAGTTCAACGGAACTGCTAACGTCAAACTAGAGATTGACCGTGCCAGTTATGGTGCTGATCCTATTATTTTTACTATCGACTTTTCCGATTTAACCCAATGGGAGTCCAAATCCACCGCCTGGGCTGAGTACCAGGATGGTTACACCATGGGTAACCTGACCAGTTTCACCATTGGCCAGGATGGTACGATCCTGGGAGTGTATGACAATGGAACTTCCAAGAACCTGGCCCGGGTGGCTATAGCTAACTTCCAGAATCCTGCTGGTTTGACCCAGGTGGGCAGCAGCTTGTTCCAGGTTTCCAATAACTCGGGTGATCCTATGATAGGAGCTCCTGGTGATCAGGGAATGGGTGCCTTGATTCCCGGCAGTCTGGAAATGTCCAATGTGGATTTATCCGAGGAGTTTACTGACATGATTGTTACCCAGAGGGGTTTCCAGGCTAACTCACGGATAATTACCACTTCTGATGAAATGCTGCAGGAACTGGTTAACCTGAAACGTTAGTAAAGACTTCCCGGGGATTTTCCCCGGGGAGCTTAGTGAGGTGAGATGGTGATATACTTAACCCGGCTTAACGGGGAAAAGATTATGGTAAACGTTGACATGCTGGAAATGCTGGAAGAAACCCCTGACACGGTGGTTACCTTGACCACGGGCAAGAAGTTTGTGGTTAAGGAATCTGCCCAGCAAATCCGGGAACAAGTCATAGCTTTTTACAAGCTAATTCATACTGACCTTAAGAAATAGCAGTCCAGGGGGGTATGCAGATTGGCAGAAGAAAAAAGTGTGAAAGTTAATAATAGATCTGACCTTAAAATCATAGTTATCGGCCTGGTGTTTTTTCTGGTAGCCATGGCAAGTATGTACTTTATGATGGGTCGGCTGATGGCTCCATTGATGCCACAAAAAGAGACACAAAAACAGGAAGTGGCTACAGGAAATTTGATATCTATTGGCGAATTCATCACGAATATTAATGATGTTGCCAGTACGCGGTATCTGAAATTCGAAGTATATATCGAAGTGTCTAAAGAAGACAAGAAGAGCCAAGAAAAACTTAATGAGGCCATGCCCATTGTCAAAGACACTATCATTAGCATTATATCTTCAAAAACGGCTGCCGATCTTGATGTGCGCAATCGTGACAATTTAAAGGCAGAAATAAAAGAGCAGCTTAATAAGAAAATCGGTGCAGATATTGTCCAAAACGTTTATTTTACTACTTTTATCATGCAGTAATATCCATTGGCAGAGTGCCGAGGGAGGGTAGATATGAGCGAAATCCTATCTCAGTCAGAAATTGATGCATTGTTATCTGCATTAAGCAGTGGATCGATTGATGCCAATCAGTTGAAACAGGAACAGACCAAGAAAAGAATAAAAGTATATGATTTTCGTCGTCCTAATAAGTTTTCCAAGGATCAAATACATACCTTGCATGTAATTTTTGAAAATTATACCCGATCCTTGTCAACTTATTTATCAGCTCAACTGAGAGCTGCAATCCATATGGACATTCTTTCCGTAGAACAGCTGACTTACGATGAATTTATTCGCTCTATTCCTAACCCTACCATTTTAAATATTTTCTCCCTCTACCCTCTGGATGGCAGTGCCATAATGGAGATTAACCCTAACATCGGGTTTGCGTTTCTGGACCGGCTCTTGGGAGGACCAGGGGATTCCATTTCCAAGGCGCGGGCATTAACCGAAATCGAACAGACCGTTATGGAACGCTTGGCACAAAAAATGCTGGATTACCTGGCCGAGCCTTGGAGCAGCATTATTGAGTTGGAGCCTTCTCTAGACAGGATTGAGACCAATCCCCAGTTTACTCAATTGGTATCCCCGAGCGAAATAATGATCATTGTTTCGCTGGAAACCCAAATGGCTGGGGTATTAGGAATGATTAACATATGTATTCCCTTTTTGGTTCTGGAGCCCATATTGGATAAATTAAGTGTCCATTATTACTACGCTGCTTCCAACACCAAGATTAATCCGGAAAACGTTGCTGCTATTCGCCACAAGCTTGAGAACACCCAGATACCAGTTAAGGTAATACTGGGGAGATCTGTTATTACGGTTAAAGACTTGCTGGAATTATCTGTGGGAGATGTCATTCCTTTAGATCGAAGCGTCAACGAGGAACTTGAAGTGACCATTGGCCAGCATACCAAATTTCTTGGCAAGCCTGGTATCCTGGGCAATAGGATTTCCCTGCAGATATCCCAGATTGTAAAGGAGGGAAACCAAGATGACTGATGGTATTTTATCCCAGGAAGAAATAGATGCTCTGTTGAGAGGCGAAAGTTTGACTTCGTCCGGTGAAGGCAGTGTGCGGTCTTTTTCCTTAACGGACTTTGAAAAGGATGCCCTGGGCGAGATTGGCAATATTACCATGGGCACTTCGGCTACCACTTTATCTACTTTGCTGAGAAAGAAAGTATCAATAACTACTCCCATGGTAACCGTTACTACTTCGGAAAAGCTGCGCAGTGAATATCCCCGGCCATATGTGGTGGTAGAAGTTGATTATACCGATGGCTTGCAGGGATCCAATGTACTAATTGTCAAGGAAGCAGATGCAGGAATAATCGCTGACTTGATGATGGGTGGCCCAGGAAATGCCAAACAGGAATCCTTGTCCGAAATTGACATGAGTGCCGTGGGCGAAGCCATGAACCAGATGATGGGATCAGCCACCACCAGTCTATCTTCCATGTTCAACCGGCGTATTGATATTGCACCTCCGAATTTGACCTTGATAGATCTGGGTAAAGAAGGTCTGGGGCTGACCAGTGAGTATGAAGAACTGGTAGCTATCAAGTTTAAAATGGAAATAGAAAATTTGGTGGACAGTGAAATAATGCAGATTATACCGGTGGAAAGCGCCAAAAATATGATAGCGCTGCTTATGGGTACAAATATGGAAGAATCCGGGGCGGAAGCCGTTCTGGAAATGAGTGAACCGGAACCTCCGGTTCAGCCGGCACCGGCAGCAACGTCTCCGCCACCTACAGAGCCAAAGGCGCCGGAGATCAATCAGACCTGGGTGCAAACTACCCGTGAACCTGAGCCATCACCGGTACGCAAAGGACAGACTTATACAGTACAACCCGTGCAGTTCGCTAATCTGGAGGAGGTACCCAATGTGTCCACTCCCCAAAATATTGGCTTGATAATGGATGTTCCCTTGGATGTTACGGTAGAATTGGGCAAGACCCATAAAACTATTAAAGAAATTTTAGAGCTTCATCAGGGAGCTATCATTCAGCTGAATAAAATGGCTGGTGAACCTGTGGACTTGCTGGTTAATGGCAAATTAATAGCTAAAGGTGAAGTAGTAGTCATTGATGAAAATTATGGTATCAGAATTACTGCCATTATTAGTCCTGGAGATCGGATAAATAAACTTCAATAATCAGGAGGGCATAATGAGTAAGAGAGTATTAATAGTTGATGATGCTGCATTCATGCGCATGATGATTAAAGACATTCTCACCAAGAATGGGTATGAAGTAGTGGGAGAAGCAGAAAACGGGCTGATAGCCGTGGAAAAGTACCTCGACTTAAGACCTGATCTGGTAACCATGGATATTACTATGCCGGAAATGGATGGTATAACTGCGGTGAAGGAAATTAAAGCTCAGGATCCTTCGGCACGGATCATAATGTGCAGTGCCATGGGGCAACAAGCCATGGTTATTGATGCTATTCAAGCGGGAGCCAAAGACTTTATTGTTAAGCCATTTCAACCGGAAAGAGTATTGGAGGCAGTAAGCAAAGCCCTTGATTAGATATTCTAGAATCGCTGCAAAACAGGAATTGATGAGATTAGTACCCAGGAAGAAATATGTCCTGGTGATGTTGCTGGCTCTTGTTGTGCTTCAATCGGTTGCCCTGCCTGTCTTTGCTGCTGATATGGAAAAGCTTAATCAAGAACTGGACAATCAACAGCAGCAGGGGTTGGACCAGCCCAACTTAATTCTTGAATTTCTTAAGCTGCTGTTTGTGTTAGCTTTAATTGTAGCAGCGGCCTGGTCAGTTATTAAAATATTTAGTCAACAGGTGAGTTCCCGCATGCAGGGAACCTGGCTGCATGTAGTGGACGAGGTTACCCTGGGACAGAATAAAGGCATCATACTATGTGAAGTAGGAGAGAGAATTTTTGCCATAGGGATAACCGATCATAACATATCACTGCTTTTTGAGATTACGCATCCCAAGCTTTTGGAAGAAATCAGTCTGGAGATGGAGAACAAATCTGCTAATTTGCCTGCCAATAGCGTCCGTAACCTATTGGCTAAGGCTAGGGCTGGTCAGTGGAAATTCCTACCGCAGCGCTTATCGAATGGTCAGAGAACTGACTTTCAATCTCTGATGGAAGAGCAGGTGAAGAGAATCCAAAATATATCCTCTACAAATCTGGGAGGGCCCCACAACGATGTTCATAAAAAACCGGAAGTATAAACTCAGATTGTTAGGGCTCATATTAACTGGGTTAGTTTTGACAGGGGTTGTAGCTGGATTAGCCAGTCCAGCTTTTGCTCAGCCTTTGGAGCTCCCCAGCATAAGTCTGCAAGTGGGCGGGGAAGATAATCCCGGCTCTTTGTCTACTACCCTTCAGCTAATTCTTCTGCTGACCATATTATCCCTGGCACCAGCGATTGTTATTCTCCTGACTTCCTTTACTCGTATTATCGTGGTGCTTGCTTTTCTCAGGTCTTCTCTTGCCACCAACCAAATGCCTCCTAATCAGGTACTGATTGGTCTAGCTTTGTTTTTAACTTTTTTTGTAATGGCTCCAACCTTTCAGGAGATTAATCGGGAAGCTATTCAGCCATTGCTCCAGGGAGAAATTACTCAGGATACTGCTTATACCCGGGGTATGGCTCCTTTAAGGGCCTTTATGTTTGAACAAACCAGAGAAAAAGACCTGGCTTTATTTGTGAAAATGGCTAAAATTGAACGGCCCCGTAACATGGATGATATTCCCAATTATGTTTTAATTCCCTCATTTATTATCAGCGAATTGAAAACCGCTTTTCAGATCGGTTTTATAATATTTGTTCCCTTTTTAATAATTGACATGGTGGTTGCCAGTGCTTTGATGTCCATGGGTATGATGATGCTGCCGCCTATGATGATATCATTGCCCTTTAAGATATTGCTGTTTGTATTGGTGGACGGCTGGAATCTGGTAATCCAGTCCCTTATTCAGAGTTTCGGGTAGGTGAATTCCTATGTACGAGAACATAGTTTTGGGCATAGCCAATGAAGCCATGCTGACCATACTGCTGGTATCAGCCCCTATTTTGGGTGCAGCTTTGCTCACCGGTCTGCTGATCAGCATATTGCAGGCTACCACACAGTTGCAGGAAATGACCCTGGTTTTTGTTCCTAAAATTGTGGTGGTGCTTTTGGTAGTAGTAATTTTTGGACCCTGGATGTTAAATGTGATTACCGGGTTTGCCTATAATTTGTACATGTCGATACCACAATTTGTAACCTGGTAAGGTGGGTAAAGATATATGCCGTTTCCGGTAGATGGATTTCTGCTGTTATTGGCAAGGTTGTCAGGTCTGTTTTTAAGCGCTCCCATATTCAGCAGCAGGCAGATGCCCGTTAGGATAAAAGTATTTGTCCTGGTATTGTTGTCAGTGACCCTCAGTTATGTCATCCCGGTTGGGAATGCAGTATCGATAGATAATGCCGGAATGTTTTTAGCGGCAATGGTCATGGAAATAGTGGTAGGCTTTACCATAGGTTTTGTGGCTTATGTCGTATTCGCAGCCATCCAGTTGGCTGGTCAGCTAATGGATATGCAGATGGGATTTGGAATTGTTAACGTAGTGGATCCTTTATCAGGTACCCAGATACCTTTGATGGGTAATTTGACCCAAACCTTGGCCTTGTTAATGTATTTAGTTATTGATGGCCATCACTATTTGTTGCAGGCGCTGATCCAAAGCTATCAAATAGTTCCGGTAATGGGATTGAACCTGGGAGATTCTTTTTTCGATCTGTTAATGACTATTGCTGCCCAGATGTTCGTCATTGCCGTAAAAATCGCTGCTCCCATTATAATTGCTGTTCTGGTTGCAGATATAGCCATGGGCTTTGTTGCCAGAACCGTTCCCCAAATGAACGTTTTCATTGTGGGGCTGCCCTTAAGGATCCTGGTGGGATTAATCACTCTGATGCTAATGATGCCAGTATACCTGTGGGTGTTTAGTATATTGTTCTCTAGATTTTTTACCTATTTGGATCAAATAATTATGTCGATAGGTTAGCAAGATGAGTGAACTACTGCCTTGGCTGCTGGACCTCCAACTCTTTGCTGATGACGGGGGGACCGGCGAAAAAACTGAACCAGCTACACCGCGAAGGCGCGAAGAAGCCCGGCGCAAAGGACAGGTTTTCAAAAGTACCGATTTAAACGCTGCTGTGATTATGGCAGCGGGAGCAATAGCAGCCTATTTGTTGTATCCGTACATAATACAGAGTTTACATGATTTTACTGTCCTGTACCTGTTGGAACGTACCACCAGCGAGATTACTATTCAGTATGCCAACGAACTTTTGCTGGAAGTATTATACCTGCTGGGAAGAATGGTATTGCCGATTATGGCCGCCTGTTTTATAGCGGCCTTGTTAATATCTTATCTGCAGGTAGGGTTTGTTTTTTCCGGCGAACCCCTGGCTCCCAAACTAGAACGGCTTAATCCGGTTCAGGGATTCCAGAGGATATTTTCCAAGCGGGCTTTGGTAGAACTTCTGAAGTCTTTGCTTAAAGTTGTGATAACCGGTTGGATTGTTTACTCAGTTATCCGAAAGTATTATTATGTATTCCCGCGCTTTGTGGATATGGAACTGGGCGCTACTCTGCAGGTATTGGCCCAGATAATATTTGAGATGGCTATGAAAGTTGGGGTTTTTTTCGTAGTTATCGGTATCCTGGATTATCTGTACCAGTGGTATGAGTACGAAAAAAGCCTGAAAATGAGCAAGTATGATGTTAAACAGGAGTACAAGGAGATAGAAGGTGACCCGCAGATAAAAGCCCGCCAGCGCCAGATTCAAAGAGAAGTGGCCATGCGGCGTATGATGGCGGAAGTACCTAAAGCCGATGTGATCATAACCAACCCCACTCATTTTGCGGTGGCTCTCCGGTATGAGGTTGATTCTATGGAGGCCCCCATGGTGATAGCCAAAGGACAAGATTTTCTGGCAGCCAAGATAAAGGAAATCGCAGCATACCATGAAATCATGATTGTTGAAAACCCCCTTTTGGCCCGGACCTTATACTACTCAGTGGATATAGGTCAAACTGTGCCGGAAGAATTATATCAGGCTGTAGCCGAAGTACTGGCCTTTGTCTATCGCCAGAAGAAGAAAGTTCTATAGGAGGCTCTGAATGGAACCCCGGTTTAATTGGCTGAGATTCATAGCAGATAGAAGCGATATATTGATAGCGGTGCTGGTAGTAGGGATAGTCATGATGATGATTATTCCTATGCCAACCTGGCTGCTGGATATTTTGCTGACATTCAATATTTCTTTTGCGCTGGTTATTCTCATGGTATCCATGTTTAATGCGGAGCCTTTGGATTTTTCCGTTTTCCCTTCATTACTGCTGATAATGACTATGTTCCGCCTGGCATTAAATGTCTCCTCAACCCGTCTGATTCTTCTGAATGCCTATGCAGGAGAGGTTATTTCTACTTTTGGCTCCTTTGTGATAGGCGGCAACACGGTAGTAGGATTTATTATCTTCCTTATTCTGGTATTCATCCAGTTTATTGTTATTACCCGCGGAGCTGAAAGGGTTTCCGAAGTAGCCGCCCGTTTTACCCTGGATGCCATGCCGGGAAAGCAAATGGCCATTGATGCTGATTTAAACGCTGGATTAATAAATGAGGACGAAGCACGTACCCGTAGAAAAAACATCCAAAGAGAAGCCGATTTTTATGGAGCAATGGATGGTGCCAGCAAGTTTGTAAGAGGAGATGCTATCGCTGGTATTATCATTGTAATTATCAATATTATCGGCGGCCTTATAATAGGCATGGTTCAGCGGGGGATGACAGCTTCCGAAGCGGTAGGGATTTATACTATCCTTACTGTGGGTGATGGTTTGGTTACTCAGATCCCTGCATTGCTGATTTCTACCGCCACCGGTATTGTGGTTACCCGCAGTGCCTCCCAATCCAATCTAGGCAAAGAACTTAGCCTACAAGTATTGAACTATCCCAGAGCCTTGGGATTAGCAGCTTTAATACTGTTTGCCCTGGGCTCCATTGGCTTGCCGCGAATACCTATGTATGCACTGGGGGCCTTTTTTGCTGTGCTTTATTTGCTGAGCCGCAGTGCTGCCCAGCCGGCAGAAAAGACGGAAATAGCAGAAGATGTGGCTGAAGCCGAGCAAATCAAGCGGCCGGAAAATGTGCTGGAACTGCTGCAGGTTGAAAAAATGGAGATGGAACTGGGATATGGATTAATACCCCTGGTAGATACAGACCAGGGTGGCGATTTATTGGACCGAATTGTGATGATTAGGCGTCAATGTGCAGTGGAACTTGGTTTTATCGTGCCGCCTATACGTATTCGGGATAATATGCAGCTAAAACCCAACAGTTATCTGATAAAGATTAAAGGAGCCGAAATAGCCAGTGGTGAATTATTATTAGACAATTATCTGGCAATTGGACCAGATATCGAGAATGATATAGATTTACCTGGGGTGGATACTGTCGAACCGGCTTTTAATCTGCCGGCGCGCTGGATAAATACCACGCAAAAAGATCAAGCGGAAATGAAAGGGTATACGGTAGTGGATCCTCCTTCAGTTCTAGCTACCCATTTAACGGCGGTGATTAAAAGTCATGCCTATGAATTGTTGGGGCGCCAGGACGTCCAAAACATGGTGGACTACATAAAGGAACAAAACCCAGCGGTAGTAACGGATTTGATACCTGATATTATCAGTTTAAGCGAACTGCAGAAAGTATTGTCGAATTTACTGCGGGAGCAGGTATCCATCCGGGATTTGACTACCATATTGGAGACCCTGGCGGACTACGGGCGTTTAACTAAAGACACTGATGTCCTGACCGAATATGTACGACAGGCTTTGCGGAGGCAGATCACTCGCCAGTATGCTGGTGACAATAAAAAATTGCAGGTATTGACCCTTGATCCAGCCGTGGAAGATATTTTGCGGGAATCAATACAGCAAAGTGAATTTGGATCTTATCTGGCAGTTGATCCGGAAGTAGCTCAGTCCTTGATTAATAAGGTAGCTCGTTATCACGAAGAATTGATTCGCAAGGGAACCACCCCTATAATCTTGTGTGCTCCTATTCTGCGCATATATTTCAAACGTTTGTTAGATCGTTTTATGAATGATTTAGTGGTTTTATCCTATAACGAAATTGACTCAAATGTACAGGTGGAGGTAGTGGGGATGGTGACAGCATGAAAATAAAAAGATATGTGGCTAGTGATTACCTAACCGCCCTTCGCCAGGCAAAAAGCGAAATGGGACAGGATGCTATAATCCTTCATTCCCGTCAGATTAGACGTAAAGGTATTATAGGTTGGTTTACCCCTCCCCAAATAGAGATTACTGTTGCTATGGACGATACCCTTCAGGTGCACACGGACCGGGTTAGGAAAAACCAGGATACCTCATTCCTAACCATACCAAAGAATGCCCAGCAGTTGCCTTTCGCAATGGATAACGGGCGGGAAATAGAGCTCATAGAAGAAATAAGGCATATGAATCAGCTTATGAAAGAGATGCAAGCCAAGCTCCATGAGGTGCAGAGTATTAAGGGTTTGTCCCAAACCGCCCAAAAATTTTACCAATCACTTATTCAAAACCGGGTAAAACCAGAGATTGCCATGCATATTGCTGCCAGTATTCAGAATCGCCTGCCCCAGGAGGATTGCGTTGACCCCAAATGGGCTAACGAGGTGTGCCTGCATACCCTGCGGGAATATATAAAGGATATCAGTCCTATCTATCTGAATTACGGTTCAAGAGCCAGATTGGTTTTTGTAATTGGTCCCACCGGGGTTGGAAAAACCACTACTATTGCAAAGCTGGCTGCTAACATGACTTTTCTGGAAAGCAAGAAAGTTGCCCTGATAACCCTGGATACCTATCGTATTGCAGCCACTGATCAACTGCGTACTTTTGCCGATATTATGGACATTCCCATGAGTGTGGTTTTTTCCGATTTAGAAATGAAGGAAGCAGTGGAAAAGTACCAGGACCGAAATATCATTTTTGTGGATACAGCCGGCTGTAGTCCCTTCAATCAGGAACAGCTGGGAGATTTAGAGCGCTATGTGAAAATAGCCCAGCCTGATGATATTATTCTGGTTTTAAGTGTGACAACTGATAGCGATGATTTGATGAATATATATAATCATTTTAAGAGAGTTGGTGTGGACAAGATTATATTTACTAAATTAGACGAGGCTACCACTTATGGTCAGATGCTTAATTTTGCCTATGAGACAAGAAAACCTATTGCTTATCTGACCACGGGGCAGAACGTTCCCAAGGATATTCAAGTGCCGGATTCCGCTTATTTGGCCAGGTTGTTTCTGGGCGAGGGGGTTTTTAAGTGAAAGACCAAGCGGCGCGATTGCGGGAGATGGCTTACCAGGTCCGTCAACAAATTGAAAACGAGTTGAGGCAGCAGAACCGTCATGCTCGGGTGATAGCTATAAGCAGTGGCAAGGGAGGAGTAGGTAAGAGCACCTTGGCTCTAAATCTGGCTTTGAATCTATCTTCGCAAGGGAAGAAAGTATTGCTGTTGGATGCAGATATGGGCATGGCCAACCTGGATATTATGCTGGGCATAGTTCCCAAGTATAATCTTTTCCATTTAATTCAGGGAAAAAAGAACCTGGATGATATTATCATTGCCGGCCCCCAGGGAGTCTCCATTATACCCGGAGGATCAGGAATTCAGGAAATGGCCGATCTACCTGCTGAAGATATAAAACGGTTATTAGCTGAACTGGGGCGTCTCGACTACTATTATGATTACATGCTTCTGGATACTGGAGCGGGTATATCTCAAAATGTAACTACTTTTCTCCTGGCTGCTGATGATGCAATTATTGTAACCTCTCCTGAACCCACCGCCCTTACCGATGCCTATGGCGTGCTTAAGAGTATGCACCGTTCCTCATATACCGGGGGGATATACTTAGTAGTAAATCGAGCAAATGACGATTCTGAAGGCATTTTTGTGGGAGAAAAATTGAAAATGGTGGCTCAAAAATATTTAGACCTGGAAGTGGTAAACCTTGGCTATATTATCAATGATTCTGCTGTTATGGAAGGGATCAGACGCCAACAGCCCTTTGTAGAAATTTATCCTCACAGTCGAGCCGCCCGCAATATAGCCCATATTGCCAGGCACCTTTTGGAATCCAGCGGAGATATTCTCCTAACTGGAACCCAAGAAATCAGGCCAAATGGTGTAAGGAACTTTTTCAGACGAATAGTAAACAGTTTGAAATAAGCGAATCAGGCATGGGGGTATATGATGAAAGAAGATGATCTAACTTTAAAGGTAAATCAGCTTATCGAACTGGAAATGAACTACAATGGAGAAAAAGTTGTAGTATCCAGTCGTATTGAAGACATCAGAGAGGATTATCTGCTGATCGCTGCTCCTATTCGGCATGGAGTATCGATGCTTCTGCCGTATGGATCAGAGATAATCGTGCAATTTTGGGTTCGCGACACCCTATGGGGTTTTGACTCAGTTGTTATCGGCAAGCGCATTAATCCGATACCTATGTGGGTAATAAAAAAGCCGGATAAATTTAGGCGGGTACCTCAAAAACGCCAAAGTGTGAGGCTGAATATTAACTTACCTATAACATTTCAATATTTGGATAGAGACGACCAATCTGTTTACCAGGGTATAACTGTGGATATCAGTGCTGGCGGAGTTTTATTCAGCAGTGCTCAGTCCTGTACACCCGGGGAAAAGATTAAGATTGAAATGGAGCTCACTGAACAACTTAAGATATCTTCGGAAGCTCGAGTCATACGTTGCTTTGATAAACATGAGAGTGGTTTGAAAGAATACCGGATAGCCATACAGTTTGAAAATATGACCGAAAATCAGAGAGATAAGATATTCAAGTTTATATTTGACAAGCAGCGGGAGTGGATACGCAAAGGACTGCTTGAATAGGGGGAGGACTCATGGCATCAATTCGCGTTTTGGTAGTTGATGACTCCGCCTTTATGCGCAAAGTGATCAGTGATATCGTCAATCAGGATCCCCATCTAGAGGTGGTGGGGACAGCCAGAGATGGCCAGGATGCCCTGCAGAAGATTCAGGGGTTAAAACCTGATGTAGTTACCATGGATGTAGAGATGCCGGGAATGGACGGGCTGGCAGCTCTGGAACAGTTAATGAAAACCAATCCTGTACCGGTAATAATGATCAGCAGTCTGACCAAGCAGGGGGCAGAACTGACTTTCAAGGCTTTGCAGCTAGGTGCGGTGGACTTTATTGCCAAACCTTCCGGACAAATATCTCTTGATATTGACAAAGTCAGAGACGAAATAATTAATAAAATTAAAATTGCGGCAGGTACCAAGCAAAAATTGGCGAAGTTTAAGTATCAGGAGGTAGTCAAGCCTGCTAGGCCGGTTATCCGGAAAAAATTAGATACAAGCTCGGAACTGCAAAATCTTATTCTTATTGGTACTTCCACCGGAGGGCCTAAGGCTCTCCATGAAGTGATTCCCAGATTGCCAGCGGATACTAATGCCGGCATCTTAATTGTGCAGCACATGCCTCCTGGATTTACTCGTTCGTTGGCAGAACGACTCGACTCTATGTCGCAGATTGTAGTAAAGGAAGCTGAGCATGGGGACCGAATAGTTCCCGGCTGTGCCTATATTGCTCCCGGTGATTATCATTTAACTGTCAACCGACCTGCTAATGGGAGATATGAATTGTTCATTAATCTAACCAAGGATCCGCCGCAAGGGGGACATCGCCCTTCGGTGGATATCATGCTGGAATCAGTAGCGCAGCATTTTTGGGCTAATATGGTTTGTGTCATCATGACCGGAATGGGTCATGACGGAAGCCGAGGAGTGAAGATGATTAAAGAGCGAGGGGGAAAAGTCATTGCTGAACACCAGTCTACCTGTATCGTATATGGCATGCCCAAAGCAGCCGTGGAGACAGGTTGTGTTGATAAAGTCGTCATGTTGCAAGACATCAGCAGGGAGATCATTAGATTTCTCTAGACCTTTAAGTAATGATCAGGAGGTGGCTGGGCCGTGTCAATGGATATGACACAATACCTGGATGTTTTTTTAGAGGAAAGCAAGGAGCACCTGAGCAATCTTAATCAACAGCTTTTAACTCTGGAGAAAAACCCCGGTAACCAGGCGGCATTAAACGAAATATTTCGTGCCATCCATACCCTTAAAGGCATGTCGTCAACTATGGGATATGAGGATCTAGCGGATCTGACTCATCATATGGAGGATGTATTGTCTGATCTTAAGGAGGACATTTTGCAAGCTGATTCTCAAGTAGTTGATTTGCTGTTCCAATGTTTAGATCGCGTCCAAATGACTATCGAGCAAATAGAAAGGACCGGCACGGCTGGCTTTAACAATCAGGACCTGATCAAAGCTTTAGGTAATGTAAAAGCTGATATTTTTACAACCCAGGATCAGGGTGAAGTAATTGCCGGTGCAGACACAATACAGATCGCAAGTCAGTCCTTACATACCATAAGTCAGTCCTTCAGCTTTGATTTAAATGAGTATGATCTTACTGTATTGCAGGAAGCAGCCAGCAGAGGCTATCAAATTATCTACCTGCGTATTGCGGTGGACCCTGCTTCGTTAATGAAGTCAGTTAGGGCTTTCATGGTGTTCAAGGTTTTGGAGGAAGACTGCGAGGTATTGAAATCTAATCCTCCCGTACCGGATTTGGAAGATGGCAAATTCGATGATACTTTCGATATAATTATCGTCACCAAGCAGCCAGCCAATATTATTATCGATCGTTTGGAACATATTTCCGAAATTCGGGTAGATACATACGAAACAGTAGATATCAGTCAATTAGCAGTTCAACAATCTACAAATACTGCTAGCCAGACAACTCAAGAAACCAAGGAACCTTCTGACATCAAAGGAAATCAAAAGATAAAACAGACGGTACGGGTAGACATTGACCGTCTGGACAGCCTTATGAATCTGGTCGGGGAATTGGTCATGCATAAAGGCCGGCTGGAAGAAATCGGTTCCAGTCGCAGAATTGTTGAATTGAACGAGACCATAGAGCAAATCGACCGCATCAGTTCGGACCTGCAGTCGGTCGTTATGAAAGTGCGCATGGTACCGATAGAACAGGTCTTTAACCGTTTCCCCAGAATGGTCAGAGATTTGGCCAAAGAACTTAACAAAGAGATAGATTTTCAAATTGAAGGCAAGGAGACAGAACTGGACCGTACCGTAATTGATGAAATAGGCGATCCACTGATTCACCTGCTGCGCAATGCTGTGGACCATGGGATCGAGTCACCCGCCGTAAGAGCCCAGATGGGCAAGCCCCGCATTGGAACCATAGTTTTACGGGCTCGCCACGAAGGAAACAATGTTTTAATCGAAGTTGAAGATGATGGTTCGGGTATTGATTTTGAACGGGTTAAACAAAAAGCTGTGGACAAAGGCCTGGTCAGCAGCAAGGAAGCTGAAGAAATGCCTAATGAAAAGGCTTTAGAACTGCTTTTTAGTCCTGGTTTCAGTACCTCCGACAATGTTACTGACATATCGGGTCGTGGCGTAGGTCTGGATGTAGCCAAGAATAAAATTGAAGCCCTTAATGGTGAAATTCATGTTGATTCTAAATTAGGACAGGGTACTAAATTCAAAATCAAGCTTCCTTTGACATTGGCCATAATCCAAGCTCTGATGGTTTCCGTTCGTGATGAGATTTATGCCATTCCTCTTAGCTCGGTGGATGAGACCACCATGTTGTCCCCGGAAGATATTAAGCTAATCCAAGGCCAGGAAGTAATGGTGCTGCGAGGCACTGTGCTGCCCCTATATCGTCTTGACAGCTTGTTAGAGGTCCCCGGAGAAAAACAATCTGATGAAATGTATGTAGTAGTAGTATCTAAAGGAGACAAGCAAATTGGTCTGGTAGTGGATGGCTTAATTGGGCAACAGGAGATAGTTATTAAATCTCTTGGTAAGTTTCTGGCCGGAATTCCTGGTATTGCCGGAGCAATTGTGGCCGGGGATGGCAATGTAAGGCTGATACTTGATATTGCGACTCTGTTTTAATGAGGAGGAAAACCTATGCAGGATATTAGGAATCTTCCAGCAGAGGACTCTTACCATGAGGACCAGGAATTGCAGGTAGTTGCTTTTCGCCTGGGCAATGAAGAATATGCAGTGGATATACTGTACGTTCAGGAAATCATCCGTTTGCTGAATATAACCAGGGTGCCCCGCAGTGGCCCCCATATAGAAGGAGTCATTAATTTAAGGGGCAATATCATTCCCATTGTAAATCTGCATTCTAAATTTAACCTGCAAGCTGCTGAAGATGAGGAAGACAAGCGTATAATTGTATTCAAGTGGGATGAAATGCAAGTGGGTGTTATTGTAGATGAAGTATCCGAAGTAATACGTATCAAGAGGCAGGATATTGAAGCTGCTTCCAAGGTATACGGAGCTTTGGAAGCAGATCATATCAAAGGTATAGCCAAGATAGAAAACCGTCTGTTAATTCTTCTTAATCTTGCCAAGATATTTGAGGCGGGATGGTGAACAATTTGGATCAATTTGAGAAGTTATCAAATCTGCAAGTGGATGCCTTGAGGGAAATAGGCAATATCGGGGCAGGCAATGCGGCTACTGCTCTGGCCCAGATGATAAATACCAGAATTGAGATGAATGTTCCCAATGTGTCCATATTGGAATTCAATAAGGTACCTGAATTAATTGGCGGAGCAGATACTTATGTGGTGGGCATCTACCTGACCGTGTCTGGTTCTGCTCCTGGCAGTATTGTTTTTCTCATACCGGTTGAACAAGCCTGTCGCTTGGTGGATATGCTGATGGGTCAGCCTACGGGACATACCGACCCGCAAACCATGGGAGAAATAGAATACTCCGCTATGATGGAACTAGGGAACATCATATCCGCAACTTATTTGAACGCTTTGGCTATGTTTACTCAACTTACACTAATGCCTTCAGTACCAGCCCTGGGAATGGATATGGCAGGAGCCTTGCTGAACGCAATTCTGGCCCAATTTGGGGAAGTAGCTGACCATGTTCTGGTTTTAGAGACACAGTTCAAAAAAGGAGAAGAAGAAATAGTAGGATATTTTTTTCTGCTGCCTGAACCTGGTTCATTAAATACGATTCTTAAAGCACTTGGGGTGAGTTTTTAATGGCGAAAATCATTCAGGTCGGGATGGCTGACCTGAAATTTGCAAAAGCACCGGATAAACTAATGACAGCTGGACTGGGTTCATGTATAGGACTTTGTGTTTATGATCCAACTGTTAAAATTGGCGCTCTAGCTCATATAATGCTGCCCAGTAGCCTCCAGGCAAAAAATGTCCAGAATCGTGCTAAATTTGCTGATACGGCAATTTTAATGATGTTAGAGGAAATTGAACATCAAGGTGCGTCTAAATCTCGTCTGCAAGCCAAGATTGCCGGCGGTGCGCAAATGTTTAAGTTTGCTGGTGATAGTGACATCATGAGAATCGGGGAGCGAAATACCCAGGCGGTAATTGAAAACTTGGAAAAACACCGCATAAAGATAGTTGCTCAGGATACGGGAGGAAACTTTGGACGGACTATCACTTTTGATGTGGATACTGGCAGCTTGCTGATAAGAACCATAGGACATGGGGAGCGGATTATTTAAGTGAAAGCCGATACTAAGGCATTGTGGCAGAAGTACAAAGAAGACGGCCAGTTGGAAGCAAGAGACGACCTAATCATTCAATATGCTCCTATGGTTAAATATGTAGCTAATCGTCTGGCTATTCACCTGTCATCAAGTGTAGAAGTGGACGAGTTGATTTCTTATGGTATCGAAGGGTTAATCGATGCCATGGAAAAATACGATCCTTCCCGCAATATCAAATTCGAGACCTACGCTATTACCCGCATACGCGGAGCCATGCTGGATGGCTTGCGCTCTATGGATTGGGTACCGGTTTCCGTGAGACAAAAAAGCAAAGAGCTGGAAAAAACCTATGCAGCCTTGGAAAGCCGGTTGGGCAGAGCAGCCACCGACCAGGAAGTAGCCCAGGAACTGGGGATAAGTGAACAGGAACTGGCAGAACTATTAAAGGAAGTGGCGGCAACAACGATAATATCATTAGATGATTATATTCCGGGGGAAGAAGGAGAGGATAAAAAACGGCGCATAGTTGAAATGCTGGAAGATGAAAATGCAGTAAATGCTCTGGAAATGGTGGAAATACAAGAAGTGAAAGATCTTCTTGCCAAAGCCATTGCCAAACTTCCCGAGAAAGAAAAAACCGTAGTATACCTTTATTACTATGAGGGATTGACCTTAAAAGAGATAGGACTTACTTTAGGCTTATCAGAGTCGAGAATATCTCAGTTACATACTAAAGCAGTACTAAGACTAAGAGGCAGTCTCAGCAAAAAGAAACATCTGGTCTTATAGAAAGGATGGATCCGGATGTCTTCACCTTTACTTGATATGAATGGACAGGTAAAAATCAGCTTTGGCCCAGGAAAGATGCAGGCTTTTATCGAAGTAACAGCCCCGGTTGGTTCTGGCTTACCCTGTAAGCGTGAGGATATCTTTAAAGCTCTCAAAGAACATGAGATCAGCTATGGTATCGATGAAGCGGTTATTGATAAAGTACTGGAGCCCCAAAATTGGAATAAAAAATTCCTCATTGCTAAAGGGCAAGAGCCGGTAAACGGATCGGACGGAAAGTTAATTTATAAATTCCCCTTGCCTCATGAGAGAATGGTTTTCAAGGAAGATGAAAAGGGTAATGTGGATTACCATGAACGCGGCTTAATACATAATGTCAAAATGGGCGAACTGTTGGTGGAAAGAATTCCTCCTACCGAAGGTACCCCAGGGCGGGATGTCACTAACCGGGAAATACCAGCTAAAAAGGGCAGGGATTACCGCTTGCCCCGGGGCAAAAATACAGTAGCCGACCAGGAGGAAAGGAATCTTTTCGCAGCCTGTGATGGGCATGTTACCATGATTGATGGCAAAGTTGTGGTGGATTCGGTTCTGGTGATTACCCAGGATATTGACTTTGCCACTGGAAACATAGATTTTGTTGGTAATATTATCATTCACGGCAATATTACCTCAGGTTTTAAAGTATATGCCAGCGGAGATATAGAAATCAAAGGCTCGGTGGAAGCCGCCGAGGTTGTTGCCGGAGGGTCCATTCAAGTAAGAAATGGCATCATTTCAGGTGCTAAAGGAATAGTAAAAGCGGGGCAGAATGTCTATGCCAAATTTATTGAAAACTCTACGGTAGAGGCTGGCGGCGACGTTCTGGTACGTGATTCCATTATGCAATCGGTGATCCGCAGTGGCGGCAGTGTAAAAGTAACTGATCGCAGAGCTATAATTGTTGGAGGAATTATACAAGCTTACAATTTGGTGGAATCCAAAACCCTCGGATCCCAGTTAGCCACTCAGACAATAGTGGAAGTTGGCATTAACCCTCATTATAGAGAAGAATATCATAATTTAATAAAGGTAAAGACCGAAAAGAAAAAAATCTATGATACTCTTAACCAGAATTTGCAAAGCATTCAGCGCAGCGGGGTATCCCTGGACAGTTTAAGTGATAAGAGAAGGCTGGCTCTTATCAAAATGCTGGATGAGTTCAAAACCGTGCGCCAGGAAATTGCTTCTTACGAAGAACGGCTCAGCTTTTTAGAAGGGGAATTCGAAAAAACCCAAGCAGCCAAAGTGCGGGTACTGGAAACGGTGTATCCTGGAGTAAAGATTTCTATTGGGCAGGCAGTATATACGGTAAATGATCCCATAAAATATGCAGAATTCATCTATCAAGATGGAGAGGTTAGACTGACGTCCCTAAGCTAATTGGGAGTGAGAGGCCATGACCATCCGCAGTATAGACATGCAGGTGTTAGTGCAGAAGGTCGGTGAGGTTGCTAAAATTCAGCAGACAGAAAAAACCGATCAACAGGTAAAGCAGCAGTCTTTTCTGGAACAGATAGCTCAACAGACGCAAATGGTTAGTACTACGGTAAATCAGACTCCAGCCAGCCAGCCAGGGTTAATAAGAGACAAACAGTCCGGCAGGAATAAGAAGAAACTCTCCAATCAGAAAAAAAGAGAAGGAGCAAGTGGAGTGGAAGATGAGGAAACCCTGACCTGGGCTGATGATCCTCGTAAAGGATCGAATTTAGATATACGTGCATAAGCTTAGGATGTGATAAAACTTTGACCGGGTTATTGATTGTAAGCCTTATAGTTTTAGCCATAACATTGCTTACTATTATTAAACATAAACGTTTCCTGGAAAGTTATTACCAGGAATTGCTTGATACCCTGCAGGAAAGCCGGGCAGTTAAAGCGGAACTGGAAAATCTTATGAATAAGGCAGTCGAATTGTCCGACCAACTAGTAACAAAGCTCGAGCGTTCAGCTTTTGAGGCCCATCAACCTGTGCCAGGTGATAAAAATATTAATCAATTGGGTGGAGCGGAGGAAATTAGTGTTAATCATTACGATGACCACCCAATTTTTATGGAGACTACCGATCTTTATGATCCTGGAGATAAGGATGACAATGGGGAATTGCCCATGCTACATCACCAGGTGGTCTCATTATATCGGCAGGGATATTCCATTAAAGATATAGCCAGCAAATTGAACCGGGGGCAAGGTGAGGTAAGTCTTATTTTAAATATCTCTAATATTACTAGTAAACGCGGACATATTTGAGCAAGATGATAAGGCCGGGCATCTAAAATGAAACCTGCCTGGGAATATTGCAAAAGCTTTGATGCTCTGGTATATTAATTTTTGGTAATCACGCACGCTGGCGGACTTTTCAATTCGTGCCGTAAAAACGGTGGTTGAAAAGGTGGAAGCCGCGGAGGAAAAACGAAAAGGAGGATTAACATGTCAGTTATTACCATGAAACAGCTCCTGGAAGCAGGAGTACACTTCGGACATCAAACCCGCCGCTGGAACCCTAAAATGGCTCCCTACATTTATATGGAGCGTAATGGTATTTACATCATCGATCTCCAGCAAACAGTCAAAAAATTTGAGGAAGCTTATGATTTTATTAAAAGTGTCGTAGCTGAAGGCAAAGACATTCTCTTTGTTGGGACCAAGAAACAAGCCCAGGAGACTATCCGTGAAGAGGCTACCCGTTGCGGTATGCATTATGTTAACCAGCGCTGGCTGGGAGGAATGCTGACCAACTATAAAACTATCAGAGCCCGGGTACTGCGCCTCAAGCAACTGGAAAAAATGGAAGCTGAAGGAGCTTTCGAGGTATTAACCAAGAAAGAAGTTGCCAAGCTAGTTAACGAGAGAGAGCGTTTGGAACGTTTCCTTGGGGGAATTAAAGATATGGATAAGCTGCCCGGAGCAGTCTTTGTTGTTGACCCCCGTAAAGAGAAGATTGCTGTAGCGGAAGCCCGTAAATTAAACATTCCCATCGTAGCTATTGTAGACACTAATTGTGATCCTGATGAAGTTGATTATGTTATTCCCGGTAATGATGACGCCATTAGGGCGGTTAAATTAATTGCCTCTAAAATTGCCGATGCTGTATTAGAAAGCAAACAAGGAGAACAGATAACGGCATAATAAGTGCATTGGGGGGGTGCAATACCAAACACCCCCTTTTTCCTAAATACTTGATAGGAGGTTGCCAGAGTGATAACAGCACAAATGGTTAAAGAACTTCGGGAAAGAACCGGAGCGGGAATGTTGGACTGCAAAAAAGCGTTGGAAGCTACAGGGGGAGACATTGAAAAGGCGATCGATGAACTTCGTACCAAGGGCTTAGCAAAAGCTGCTAAGAAGGCAGGGCGTATTGCCAGTGAAGGCCTTGTTACCTCCTATATACATGGCGGCGGCCGGATTGGAGTACTGGTAGAAGTAAACTGTGAAACAGATTTCGTGGCTAAAACTGAGGATTTTAAGCAGTTTGCCCATAATATAGCCATGCAGATTGCTGCTGCTAATCCTTCCTATGTAGCAAGAGAGGAAGTTCCTCAGGCCGTGCTGGATCATGAGAGGGAAATCCTGCGGGCCCAGGCTCTGGAAGAAGGAAAGCCGGAAAAAGTGATTGATAAGATGGTAGAGGGCCGTCTGGAGAAGTATTTCAAAGAAAACTGCCTTTTGGAACAGCCTTATATAAAAGATCCCGATAAAACTGTCCAGCAGATAGTTTTGGAGACCATATCCAAGCTTGGTGAAAACATCAATATACGCCGTTTTGCTCGTTTCGAAGTGGGAGAGGGCATTGAAAAAGAGACGGTTGATTTTGCAACGGAAGTAATGGCTCAGATTAAAGGTGACTAGGATAAATAAGCTGGAGGGTATTGCCTTGGAATCTCCCAAATATAAAAGAATAGTGCTTAAATTAAGCGGTGAAGCCCTGGCAGGAACCAAAGGGTATGGAATAGATCATGAGATTCTTTCTTCCATCGCTCGTCAGGTGGTAGAAGTTGTCAGCAAGGGTGTCCAAGTGGGGATCGTAGTCGGTGGAGGCAATATCTGGCGGGGCGTTGCCGGCAGTGCCCAGGGAATGGATCGGGCTACCGCAGACTATATGGGTATGCTGGCCACGGTTATAAATGCTTTGGCCTTGCAGGATGCCTTGGAAAAGCTCAACATGGGAACCCGGGTTATGTCAGCTATAGAGATGAAAGAGATAGCTGAGCCATATATAAGAAGACGGGCTATCCGGCACCTGGAAAAAGGTCGGGTGGTAATTTTTGCCGCCGGAACAGGCAATCCTTATTTTTCCACCGATACGGCTGCTGCTCTTCGTTCTGCTGAAATCGAAGCAGAAGTTATACTCATGGCCAAAAAAGTGGACGGTGTTTATGATTCTGATCCGGTTACCAATCCGGATGCCAAGAAATTTACCGATCTGGGCTATATTGATGTACTTAACAAAGGATTGGGAGTAATGGATTCCACAGCTGCATCCTTGTGTATGGACAACGGTATACCTATTATTGTCTTTGATCTGACCAAGGAAGGAAATATCTTAAAAGCAGTTATGGGGGAAGACATAGGCACCTATGTTGGGAGGTAATAAGATGATCAATGATATTCTCAGCGAAGCCGAAGACAGGATGAAAAAAACCATTGAGCACCTGACCAAGGATTTAGCTACGCTAAGAGCTGGTCGTGCCAACCCGGCTATGCTGGATAAAGTAATGGTCGATTATTACGGAGAACCGACTCCCCTTAATCAACTGGCTAATATAACAGTGCCTGAAGCACGGCTGTTAGTCGTACAGCCCTGGGACAAAAGCAGTATTCCTAATATAGAAAAGGCAATTCTTAAATCAGATTTAGGGGTAAATCCAACTAATGACGGCAATGTTATTCGTATTGCCATACCCCAGTTAACAGAGGAACGTCGCAAAGAATTGGTTAAGATAGTCAGAAAACGGGGCGAAGAAGCTAAAGTAGCTATACGCAATATACGTCGCGATGCCAATGATATGCTGAAGTCCAGTGAAAAGGAAAAAATCATTTCCGAGGATGAAATGAAAAGAGGCAGCGACGAGGTTCAGAAAGCTACTGACAAATATATCAAGGAAATTGATGCTATTCTGAACGCTAAGGAAAAGGATATTATGGAAGTCTAGTCATAGCGATGGCTACCATGTATTATATTTATAGACATTACTCTACCCCCGTTAAACGGGGGTTTATGATTTTAGGAAGAAGGGTGACAAGTGAGTCGGACCACAACCGACTATATGCAGCTTATAAACAAAGACAAACTGCCCCAGCACATAGCTATCATTATGGATGGCAATGGCCGCTGGGCTCAAAAGCGTTTTATGCCCCGAACCTTTGGCCATCGCTCCGGTATGAACTCACTGAAACAAGTGGTAGAAACCTGCTGTGAATTAGGCATAGCATGCCTTACTGTTTACGCTTTTTCCACGGAAAACTGGAAGAGACCTCGGGATGAGGTTAATTACTTAATGAATCTTCTAGTGGAGTATGTAAATAAAGAAATCGAGGAACTGCACCGCAATGGTATTCGCTTGCAGATATTGGGCGATTACCGCAGCCTTCCGGAGAGAAGTATTAAAGCCATTGAAATGGCTCTGGCCAAAACTGCTGCCAATCAAGGCATGGTGTTTAATATTGCTCTCAACTACGGTGCCCGTGATGAAATCATTCGTGCCGCCAGATCTTTAGCCAGGCAGGTAGAGGAGGGGAAATTACGAGTAGAAGACATCAATGAAGAGACTTTCAGTAGAGCCCTCTACACCTCCGGACTACCGGATCCGGACCTGCTCATCAGGACAGCAGGGGAAATGCGGCTCAGTAACTTTTTGCTCTGGCAAATGGCCTATACTGAATTCTGGTTTACTTCCATACTATGGCCTGATTTTGACAAGGAGGAACTGCTCAGGGCCATATGGGAATATCAACAACGGGACCGTCGTTTCGGAGGCCTGAAAAAAAGTGAGCAGGAGGACCATCATGCTTAGAACCAGGGTAATTACAGCCATTATAGGGATCCCGCTGCTGATAGGAGTATTGTATGCCGGGGAAATGTTCCGGTTGGGTTTTTTTCTGGTATTATCCTTAGCGGGATTGTACGAATTTACGGCTATGATGAAGAGTGCCGGAAGAAGAGTCCCCATCCTGCCTGCCCTGCTGTTTATGATGGCTATATTGCTGGCAGATATTATGGACCAACCTTTGCTGCCTTTGCTATTTATAACTTTGCTGCTGACTGTATTTATAGCCGTAGTTAATTATCCTCGCATTACTTTTGAAAATACTGCCCTGATCATGTTTTTCTCCGCTTATTTAGGCGTATGCTTATACTATGCGGTACAATTATCTTTTCTGGAGCAGGGCTTTATGGCCTGCCTGCTGGCCTTTCTGTTAACCTGGGCCAGTGATATAGGGGGTTATGCGGTAGGCAATCGGTGGGGCAAACATAAACTGGTACCCCAATTAAGCCCTAACAAGTCCTGGGAAGGGGCCTTGGGAGGAGTTGGATTAGCGGCAATAACTTCGTTGGTTTTCTTTACGGTGACAGATATGGTGATCCTCACCCCTGCATATGCTTTAGTACTGGGAGTAGTGGCAAGTATAGCTGCTCATTTTGGAGATCTGTTTGTATCCGGAGCCAAGCGCTTTTTCCGGGTAAAAGACAGCGGCAGGTTATTACCGGGACATGGGGGGGTTTTGGACCGTTTTGACAGTTTTCTGCTGGTAGCACCGGTTATATTTTTCTGCCTTCAATACCTGGGCTAAGGAAAGAGAGGGGAATGATCCATGGATCCTGAACTGCAGAAGAGTCTGAAGACTCTGGTAAAGCTGGCCATACTGGTCTTGGCTTTGCTTACCATTTATCTGCTGTTCGCCTATGTTTTTCCCATAGTGGGCAGGATATTGGCTTACATTCCCCTGCTCTTTTTGCCATTTATTATTGCGGTAGCTTTAGCGGTAGTGGTAGAGCCCATAGTAGCCTTCTTTGAAACCCGGCTGCGGATGAAACGCAGTCTGGCGGTGATATTAAGCCTGGTTCTGTCGGTGGGCGGCTTTATATACCTGATTTCCCTGGCTATTGCCCAGGTGGTCAAGGAATTATCCGGTTTGTACCCCCTCATGATTTCCTATTCAGATCAGGTAATTAATAAAATCATCAGCGCTCTTTCTGATTTCCGCTTGTTATACCTGGAAATGGATTTATCCCCTGAATTGCAGCAGGCCTTGGGGGATAACCTGCAAAAGGCCTCAGATTTGCTGCAAAGCATAGCCAACGAAAGTCTTAAATATCTGGTCAATATCTTTGCCAGCCTGCCCGGGGCATTTATACTCATTTTAATAGCCATGGTGGCGACCTTCTTTATTATCAAGGACCGGGCTCTGCTGCGCAGTTTTGTTCTGCAGTATATTCCGGGCAGTGCCCGCTCCAAGTCCCAGGAAGTTATTGGTGAATTGTTCCGGGCTTTGATTGGTTTCGTGAAAGCTTACAGCATATTGATCAGTATTACGGCCATCATAACTATAATTTCTCTGAAAATAATCGGCATCAAATATATTATCACCGTTGGGATTGTGGTAGGACTTCTGGATATTCTGCCCATATTGGGACCGGGTACCCTATTTATTCCCTGGATAATCTGGGAATTGATCAGCGGCCGTACCAAACTGGCCATAAGTCTGCTGATAGTTTATGTAGTTATTTCCGTGGTGCGCCAATTTTTGGAGCCCAAAATTATCGGGGACAATATAGGCTTGCATCCGCTGGCCACTTTAGTCTCTCTCTACGTAGGCTTGCAGTTGGGCGGCGTGGTTGGCATGATAATGGGGCCCGTTCTGGTAGTAATCTTCATTGCCTGCTACCGGGCAGGGGTTTTTGATACAATTAACTGGAGGAAAAATTATTGATGAAAAGGATTGCTGTACTGGGCTCCACCGGATCCATCGGGCGGCAAACCCTGGATGTAGCAGCCCATCATCCTGATCTGTTTAAAATTCAAGTTCTGGCCGCTTATGACGAAGTGGATATCCTTGCTGAGCAAGTATACAGGTTTAATCCGGCCTGTGTAGTGATATACGATGCCTCTAAATACCAGCAGTTGAAAGACCGGGTTCCTGCCAGCGTGGAAGTATTGACAGGACAGGAGGGTTTATGCCAGGCTGCTGCTTATGAGGACACTGAAATCGTAGTGGTAGCAGTCAGCGGTGCAGTTGGCATCCTGCCCACCTTGGCTGCCGCTCAAGCCGGTAAACGCATAGCCCTGGCCAATAAGGAGACTCTGGTAGCTGCCGGGGACTTAGTCATACCTCTGTGTAAGGAAACAGGCAGCGAGCTAATTCCCGTAGACAGTGAACACTCCGCTATTTTTCAGTGCCTGCGGGATGAGAGAAAAGCCTTGCAGCAGATATGGCTAACTGCTTCAGGGGGGCCCTTCAGAAAATTCAGCAGGGAACAGCTGCAGCGGGTAACGGTGGAAATGGCCCTGCAGCATCCTACCTGGTCTATGGGGCCCAAAATTACCGTGGATTCAGCCAGCCTGATGAACAAAGGATTGGAGGTCATTGAGGCTCACCATTTGTTTCAAGTTGATTATGATAGAATTCAGGTATTAATTCATCCCCAAAGTGTTATTCACTCTATGGTGGAGTTTGTTGATGGGTCCTGGTTGGCCCATATGGGAGTTCCCGATATGCGGATCCCTATTCAATATGCCCTGACTTTCCCCGAAAGATTCGAGACACCCACTCAACGGCTTGATTTGCTGGGTATGGCGGATTTGCATTTTGAGCAACCTGACTTAGAAAGGTTTCCAGCTCTGCAGTTAGCCTATGAAGCGGGAAGGACAGGAGGAACTATGCCAGCGGTCTTAAATGCCGCCAATGAAATAGCGGTGCATTCTTTCCTGGCAGGGCATCTGCGTTTTGCGGAAATACCAGATGTGGTAGCCTATGTTATGAGCCGCCACCAGGTCAAAGTGGTCAGGACAGTGGATGATGTATTACAATGTGACCAGGATGCCCGGGAATTGACCAGGGAACGAATTGCCAGAGGAGGATAAATAAGTGTCCATATTGATAACCATCATTATTATTGCCATATTGATATTAGTGCACGAATTGGGCCATTTCCTGGCAGCACGCCGTATAGGCATACCAGTATATGAGTTCAGCCTGGGATTCGGTACAAAACTGCTGTCCACCACTCGCGATGGAGTCCAGTATTCACTGCGCTTATTGCCTTTAGGCGGGTTTGTGCGCATGGCCGGTGAAGAGCCCGGGGATGAAGATGATCCCAACGGGTATAACAACCGGACTCCCCTGGAAAAGATAGGCGTTTCCTTTGCCGGACCCTTTATGAATTTTGTATTAGCTTTGCTGCTTTTCATATACAGCTTTGCCTTTATTGGCATTCCTGAATCATCTGATGAACCTGTTATTGGAAAGGTACTGGAGAGCAGGCCTGCTGCCCATGCCGGTCTGCAGCCCGGTGACCGGATTATCAGTGTGGATGACCAGTCCGTAGCCACATGGTCAGAATTTACCACCCTAATTGCCTCATCAGTACCTGGAGAGCCATTAGAAATTAAAATAAACCGGGATGGTCAGACTCTAAATCTCCAGGTTGTGCCAGATGATCAGGGAAGCGGCGGTAAACCCGCTATTGGAGTATTGAACCAGGTTAACTATAACCGGCTAGGTATTGGGGAATCTATTGTACTGGGATTGCAACAGACCTATCAATTAACGGTGTTGTTGTTATCCTGGTTTGGCACTCTATTCACCGGGGGAGCGTCTGCCTCAGATCTGGCAGGACCAGTGGGCATTGTCAGCCTGGTAGGAGAAGCGGCGCAGATAGGTACCGTTTTCCTGATTAATTTTGCGGCCTATTTGAGTATAAACCTGGGTATTATTAACTTATTGCCTATACCCGCTCTGGATGGGAGCCGGATTGTTTTTGCCACCGTGCAAGCTATACGCAGAAAACCTATCGAACCGGAAAAGGAAGGTTTTATTCACTGGTTAGGCTTTTTATTCCTGATGCTGCTGATCGTCATAGTAACCTTCAATGATATATTAAGATTGATTAAGGGATGACTGTAATGCGCCGGAAAACCAGGGTTGTTAAAATCGGGGATGTGCCTGTAGGAGGTGACAATCCCATAGTGGTCCAATCCATGACCAATACCGATACCCGCAATGTTGAAGCCACCGTCCACCAGATTAAAGAATTGGAAGCTGCTGGGTGTGAACTGGTACGGGTAGCGGTTGTGGATATGCAGGCTGCTGAAGCTATAGCCAGGATTGTACCCCAGATCAACATCCCTTTAATAGCTGATATTCATTTCGATTACCGCCTGGCATTAAAGAGTATTGAAGCCGGAGCCAAGGGCTTGCGAATCAATCCCGGCAATATTGGAGAGCGCAAGCGGGTTCAGGAAATAGTTAAACGCTGCCAGGAACGGGATATACCCATACGTATAGGGGTAAATGCCGGTTCCCTGGAGCGCCGGCTATTGGACAAATATGGAGAAGTATGCGCTGCCGCCCTGGTGGAGAGTGCCAGGGAGCATATTAAAATCTTGGAGGACATGGCCTTTTATAATATCAAGGTTTCCCTGAAGTCATCTTCAGTTTTGATGACTGTTGAAGCCTACCAGCTATTGTCCCAGCAGGTGGACTATCCTCTCCATGTGGGAGTTACAGAAGCGGGCACCCTGGAACGGGGACTGGTAAAGTCCGCCCTGGGTATAGGTTTGCTGCTTTACCAGGGCATTGGTGATACTATCCGGGTTTCCCTCACTGCAGATCCCGTGGAGGAAGTTTGGGCAGCCTATGAAATCTTACGGAACCTGGGATTGAGAAACCGGGGACCCGAATTGATATCCTGCCCCACCTGCGGCCGCAGTGAGATTGATTTGATCGGTCTGGCCAAGGCCGTAGATGAGAAAATCAAGTACCTGCCCGATCCTATTAAAATAGCAGTTATGGGCTGTGTAGTTAACGGCCCTGGCGAGGCCAGGGAAGCAGATGTGGGAATAGCCGGAGGACGGGGAGTAGGCTTACTGTTTCGCCGGGGTGAAATTGTTAAAAAGGTACCGGAAGCAGAATTAATAAATGAACTAATGGCAGAAATTCACAATCAATGTGGACAAGGGGGTACAGGCAATTGAAGTTTTCCGAATTGTTTTGTCCTACACTGCGAGAGGTTCCCAGTGAAGCGGAAACCGTCAGTCACCAATTATTGCTGCGAGCAGGTTACATTCGTAAAGCTGGTGCGGGGATTTATTCCTATCTGCCCCTGGCCCAGCGGGTCTTGAGAAAAATAGAAACTATAGTCCGGGAGGAAATGGATCGGGCCGGGGGGCAGGAATTGCTGATGCCCATCATACAGCCCCGCGAGCTTTGGGAGCAGACAGGCCGCTGGGATGTTTATGGTGACGAAATGTTCAGGCTGGTGGATCGTCACCAGCGTCATTTTGCCCTGGGGCCAACCCATGAGGAGATAATTACCAGCCTGGTTGATAATGATGTCCACTCTTACCGGGATTTACCCTTACTCCTGTATCAGATACAGAATAAATATCGCGATGAAATCCGTCCTCGGTTTGGACTGATGAGAGGCCGGGAGTTCATCATGAAAGACCTGTATTCCTTTGATATAGATGAGGAAGGTTTGGACATATCCTACCGTAAAATGTACGATGCCTATCATCGCATTTTTCAGCGGTTAAAGCTGCAGTACAGGGTAGTGGAAGCGGACAGCGGAGCAATCGGGGGCAACGAAAGCCATGAATTTGTGGTTCTGGCCGACACCGGCGAATCGGAAATTGTCTACTGTGAAAATGGCGATTATGCCGCCAATGTGGAAAAAGCCGCCTGTGTGTATAAAGATGAAGGCAATGATGAGGCTCCGCTGGAGATGCAGAAAATCCATACCCCCGGTATGCGCACCATCAAGGATTTGGTTGAGTTTACCGGACAGCCTGAACAAAGGCATGTTAAAACCCTTACCTATTATGCTGACGGAGAACTGGTGGCAGCAGTCCTGCGAGGGGATAGGGAACTAAATGAGATTAAATTGAAGCAGGTACTGGGATGCCGGGAACTGTACATGGCTGATGATGCTGCCGTACGGGAAGCATGCGGGGCTGGGTTTGGCTCCCTCGGACCGGTGGGTTTGAATATCAAGGTTTATGCTGATCTGGAAGTAGCGGGTATGAGGAATCTTACCTGCGGAGCTAATGAGGATGATTATCACTTCATAAATGTTAATCCCGGTCGGGATTTCGTACCGGAAGACTATGTTGATATACGCAATGCTGTAGAAGGGGATTTGTGCCCGGTTTGCGGAAAGCCTCTCCAAGCCACCCGGGGCATAGAAGTAGGACACATATTCAAACTGGGTACCAAGTATTCCGAAGCTATGAATGCTACCGTACTGGACCAAAAGGGACAGGCTGTACCCTTGGTTATGGGGTGCTACGGAATTGGTATTTCTCGAACTATGGCAGCGTCGATCGAACAGAACCATGACGAAAACGGCATAATATGGCCTATGCCCATCGCACCCTTCCAGGTGATTATCGTTCCGGTTAATGCCAAAAAAGAAGATCAGATGAGCACCGCACTAGCCCTGTACAATCAACTGCAGGAGCAGGGAGTGGAAGTACTCTTGGACGACCGGGATGAACGGGCCGGGGTAAAATTTAAGGATGCTGATCTGATTGGAATACCGGTACGCATAACCGTAGGACCCAAAGCTTTGCAGGAGAATCAGGTCGAAGTGAAGAAAAGATGGGAAAATGAAATCCAGCATGTGGCAATTGATCAGGTTGTTGATGCCATTCTGGAAATCATTCATCAGGGTTAAGTCTGACCGGGATGTGAAGGTATGTCAGTCTATGAGATTATTTTCAAGTTGGCACTGGCAGGCATTTTAGGCGGTCTTATCGGTTTGGAGAGGGAAAGCTTAAATCGCCCTGCCGGCTTGCGTACATATACTCTGGTTAGTGTAGGCTCTGCGCTGGCCATGGTAGTTTCCCTGGATATGTATTTTCAGTATTATCAGACAGTCAATGCTGATCCAGGCCGGATTGCCGCTCAGGTAATCAGCGGCATCGGCTTTTTGGGCGCAGGTACCATTATGAGGGAAGGAGCAACAGTAAGAGGCCTAACCACGGCTGCCGGTCTTTGGGTGGTAGCCTGCATTGGTTTGGCAGTAGGAGCAGGACTTTACATACCAGCTATAGCCACTACCCTGCTGATACTATTTATTCTCATTTATTTCATCCGTTTTGAAGAGAAATTCACCGGCTTAAGAGAATACAAAGGACTGGTAATGGTACTGGAGGATAGGCCCGGACAGGTAGGAGCCATCGGTTCAATTTTGGGAGAATTGGGTGTACTGATCAAGAATATTCAGCTGGAACGTTTAGAAGACAACAATTTGGAAGTAGAATTGCTCCTGCACCTTCCCCCTCATTTGAGTATTAATGATGTAATCGATGAATTAACGGGAGTAAGTGGCTTGAAAAACATTGATCGCTTGAATTAGTTTGATCAGGAGGAGATTTAAGATAATGCAAGGAAAAAGTCTGGTGCACTTCGACTCCTCCTTTGCCGATAATCCCTGCTGGGCAAATGCTGTTCTGGAAAAAGTAGAGGTTTCTCCCCGCCAGCGGCGCTGGAAGATGATCATTGCCGTAGAGCAGCCAGTTCCTGTTTATGAAATACAAGCCGCTGAGCATAAACTGGCAGAGAAATTCCCTTTTGTGGATCAGATTGAGATCATACCCTCTTTGCGCAACAGCAGTCAGCACTTAGCGGCCCTGTTTGAAAAACATAAGGCTGAGTTGTTGACGGCTGTTTTCTCTAATTCCCAGCAACTCTTGGTACCCTATACAACCGACGACCTGCGTTTGGACTTTCATCCTGCTGATGAGTCCCAGTATCAGCAATTTATTGAACAGGAAATCTGCAGCCGGCTGTCCGCCTGGTACTGGCAGGAATATCGCCTGCCGGTTCTGGTACGGGTTATGCCTGCCGGTAAACAGCCGGTTCAACCCCAAGTTACCTTTATAGAGCCTTCCTCAGGCAATTGGCTGCCCGAATCTGGTTCTGGCAAAAAGAAGTCCTCTCCTAACGGCAGACGCTCTCGTTCTGACCATAAACTGTTGGAAACTCAGCCTATGCCAGTGGCTGAATTGCAGGAAGGCTTGAAGACGGCCATTGCCGAAGGCGAAATCTTGGACAAAGAGATTACTACCCTCCGGGATGGACGCTTGGTGGTCACCTATAATTTAACCGACTTTACCGATTCCATACTGGTGAAAGCCTTTTGGGACAAGCCCCAGGAAGACACCATCGACATCGGCGATCGAATCAGGGTCAAGGGCAGTGTCCGTTATGATCCCTTTGTGCGTGAAATAGTCTTATTTATGGATAGCCATATAAAAAGGGAAAAGCAAGTACGTTCCGATATGGCTCCCGTCAAAAGGGTTGAACTGCATGCCCACACCAAAATGAGCGCCATGGATGGGCTTACGGAAATAGGGGCTCTGATTGAGAGAGTTGCCCAATGGGGGCACCCCGCCGTGGCCATTACTGACCATGGATGCATACAGGCCTTTCCAGAGGCGCACCAGCAGGCGAAAAAGCATGGAGTGAAAATCCTTTACGGGGTGGAAGCCTACCTGGTGGAAGAGGATCGCCGCCAGCGGCCTTATCACATTATACTTATTGCTATGAATCGCCGGGGCTTGAAAAACCTGTATCATCTCATCAGCATCTCCTATTTGGAACACTATCATCGTCATCCCAAAATACCGCGCAGTGAACTAACCCGGTATCGGGAAGGCATTCTGGTAGGATCAGCCTGCCAGGCGGGTGAGCTATATACTGCCATTTTGCAGGGCAGAACTCATGAGGAAATAACCGAGATTGCCAAGTTCTATGATTATCTGGAAATCCAGCCTTTAAGCAATAATGAGTTTCTGCTGCGGGAAGGCCAGGTCAACAGTTGGGAAGACCTTAAGAGAATCAATGCCCAAATTGTTGCCCTGGGTGAAGAATTAGGAAAACCGGTAGTTGCCACCGGTGATGTCCATTATTTAGACCCGGAACATGAAATTTTCCGCCGCATTATTCAAGCTGGTCAGGGTTACGAAGACATTGATGAGGGATCCGGTCTTTACTTGCGCTCTACGGAGGAGATGCTGGAAGAGTTTGCTTATTTAGGTGAGGACACTGCTTATAAAGTGGTTATCGAAAATCCCCGCCTGATTGCAGAAATGGCAGACAATATCAAACCGGTTCCCGATGGTTTTTATCCCCCTAAAATAGATGAAGCTGAGGACGAAGTCTACCAGCTGAGCTGGAAAAGAGCCAATGAACTATACGGTGATCCCCTGCCGGAACTGGTAGAGGCCCGTATCAAAAGGGAATTGGATTCCATAATTCAGCATGGTTTCAGTGTCTTGTACTCCATTGCCCACAAACTAGTGAAAAAATCCAATGAAGATGGTTATCTGGTCGGTTCCAGAGGGTCAGTAGGATCATCCCTGGTAGCTTTCTTAATTGGCATAACAGAAGTTAATCCTCTGCCGCCTCACTGGAGATGTCCCAATTGCCGTCATACCCGTTTTGTGACTGATGGTTCCGCAGGATGCGGGGCGGATTTGCCCCTGGCAACCTGTGAACACTGCGGTACGGAAATGCTTCAAGATGGATTTGATATTCCCTTCGAAACTTTTCTGGGATTTGAAGGAGATAAGGTACCGGATATAGACCTGAACTTTTCCGGAGAATACCAGAATCGAGCCCATGCCTATGTGGAAGAACTGTTTGGCAAGGAAAACGTGTTCCGGGCGGGGACTATATCTACCATAGCTGAAAAAACTGCTTACGGATTCGTAAAGAAATACGAGGAAGAAAAAAATCTGCATTTTCGCAGTGCGGAGATTAACCGGTTGGTAAAGGGTATTACCGGAGTCAGAAGAACTACCGGTCAGCATCCCGGCGGGTTGATTGTAGTACCCCGGGACCATGACATTCTGGAGTTTACACCCCTCCAGTACCCGGCAGACAACAAGGATTCCGGCGTAGTTACTACTCATTTTGAATACCATGCCATTGGGGATCAATTAGTCAAGCTGGATATCCTGGGTCATGACGATCCCACAGTCATAAAGGAACTGGAAGACCTGACCGGTGTAAAGGCAGCCTCCATCAAGCTCAATGATAGAGAGACCATGCGGATTTTTTCCAGTGTGGAACCTCTGGGGATAACCGAAGAGGACATCGGATCTACCGTGGGAACCTTTGGCATACCCGAATTTGGCACCAGGTTTGTGCGCCAGATGCTGGAAGCCACCCGGCCAACTACCTTGTCAGAATTGGTCCGGATAAGCGGCTTGTCCCACGGAACCGACGTTTGGCTCAATAATGCCCAGGATTTGATCGAGAGCCAAACCGCCACTCTGAGAGAAGTTATCTGCACCCGCGACGATATCATGGGCTACCTTATCAGCAAGGGAGTGGAAAAGAAAACCGCCTTTAAGATAATGGAAAATGTACGTAAAGGCAAAGGATTGAAACCGGAAGAGGTTGCGGTCATGAAGGAGCATGATGTACCTGAATGGTATATCGACTCCTGCCAGAAGATTAAGTACATGTTTCCTAAAGCCCATGCCGTGGCCTATGTTACCATGGCTTTCCGCATCGCCTTTTATAAAGTATATTATCCCCTGGCTTTCTATGCCAGTTTCTTCAGCGTTAGAGCCGAGGACTTTGAAGCTCAGACGGTGTTAGCCGGTTATGATGAGGTCTACAAGCGTATCAAAGATATTGACCGCCAGGGGAACGGGGCATCCCAGAAGGATAAAAAGCTGCTGCCCATTTTAGAAGTTGCTCTGGAAATGCTGGCCCGGGGATTTAAATTCTACCCGGTGGATATCTATGATTCTCATGCTTATAAATTCATCATAAAGGAAAAAGGTTTATTGCTGCCTTTTTCCGCCTTGCCTAACGTAGGCAGAACGGCTGCTCAGGGTATCGTAGCCGCCCGGGATGAAGCCGAATTTGTTTCTGTAGAAGATTTTCAGCTGCGCACCCGCCTCAATAAGACGGCTATGGATGTACTGCGGGAATACGGCTGTTTCCGTGATCTGCCCGCAAGTACCCAGTTAAGTTTGTTTGGCGGTTAGAAAAACATGAGCATTGCTTGAATAAATTTATGTTACTGTGTTATACTTTTAATTGAGTTGAACCATATTCTGTTACAATTAGTGGGTTTGCACCCACTTTTTCTATTGTAACCTGCATAAAAGAGGGTAGACGCTGGGGGTGGTCCATTGGCTGATTCACCAATTGAAAGTCTGGCTCAAAAAATAGAAGAGCCCATTCGCCATTTGCAGGCTGAATTAGTTGAAATTGAGTATCGCCGGGAAAGTGGTGACCAATACTTACGGATTTTTATAGATCGGGAATCGGGAGTTGATCTCGATTTATGCAGCCGGGTCAGCCGGGCTATTAAGGATATTATTGACGCATCTGGTATTGAATACGACCACTTGGAGGTATCATCACCCGGATTAGATCGCAAGCTCATCCATGACAGGGATTTTGTGCGCTTTAATGGTCAGCCAGTGAAGGTGAAATTATCCAAGAGGTTCAATGGTCCCCGACAAGTGGTCGGGGTTCTTATTGGGAACAGTGAATCCACTATCACTGTGAAAAACGATCAGGGAGTTTTTGAACTTCCCCGCAGCGAAATTACGGTGGTGCGACTGCACCCTCAATTATAAGGAGGCACTACAATGTCGAATGAATTGATTCAGGCATTGATCGAGATAGAAAAAGAAAGGGGCATCCCCAAAGACGCTTTGATAGATGCCATTAAAGTTGCCTTGAATACTGCCTATAAAAAGAACTTTGGGACCGGGCAAAACGTAAAGGTTGATTTTAACGAAATTACCGGGGAAGTAAGTGTTCATTCCCAGAAGCGGGTAGTAGCGGAAGTCAAGGATCCCCGCCTGGAAATATCTCTGGAAGAAGCTCGGGAATTATACCCGGATAGCAAGGAAGATGATTTAATTTATGTGGAGGTTACTCCCACCAATTTTGGCCGTATAGCTGCTCAAACCGCTAAACAGGTGGTTATTCAAAAGCTTCGTGAAGCGGAAAGAAGCATTATCTATGAGGAGTTTTTAGAACGGGAAGGGGAAATATTAACTGGGACAATTCAGCGCATTGAGAACCGTACTGTTTATATAAGTTTGGGACGTACAGAAGCCATCATGCTTCCTGCCGATCAGATAAGCACTGAAAAATATGAAGTGGGACAGCGGATCAAAGCCTATATTTACGAGGTAAAGAATACGTCCAAGGGACCTAATATCTTCGTATCCAGATCCCATCCCAATTTTCTGAAACGGCTGTTTGAGCTGGAAGTCCCGGAAATATATGATGGAGTAGTGGAAATCAAGTCTATAGCCAGGGAAGCAGGGTCCCGTTCCAAAATTTCCGTTTACTCCCAGGATGATAAAATAGACCCGGTAGGAGCTTGTGTAGGACCGCGGGGATTAAGAGTGCAGAATATTGTATCTGAACTAAATGGTGAAAAAATTGATATTATTAAATATGACAGAGATCCGGAACGATTTATCGCTAATTCTCTCAGTCCTTCCAAAGTAACCTATGTGGATATCAACGAGGAGGAAAAAATTGCTCGAGTAGTTGTTCCCGATTACCAGCTGTCATTGGCGATAGGGAAAGAGGGGCAGAATGCCCGGCTGGCCGCTAAATTGACTGGGTGGAAAGTTGATATCAAAAGTGAGAGCCAGGCAGGTCTCCACGAAGAGGTGAATGATATCGATGAAGAAGCCTAGAAAGATTCCGCAGCGTATGTGTGTGGGATGCCGGGAAATGCGCAACAAGAGGGAACTTATTCGCATCGTCAGAACCCCTCAGGAAACTGTCGAGATGGATACCACCGGCAAAAAAGCTGGACGGGGAGCTTATATTTGCCCTAATAACAATTGCTTTAGTGAAGCAGTTAAAGGCAAAAGACTGCAAAAAGCCTTAAATAAAGAGATTCCTGATGATGTTTTGGAAAGAATTAAAATACAGATTAGTGAAATGACGCAGAACTGAGGATGTGGTACAAATTTGAGAAAAGTCTACAATATGATCGGTTTGGCTCAGAAAGCAGGCCAAGTATCCGCTGGAACTATGGCGGCGCGCACCAGCCTGATTCGCAAACGTGCCTGCCTGCTGGTTATGAGCGGTGATATATCTAGCGCTACTCGTGAATCATTGATTTCTTTATGCAAACGACAGAAAATACCCTGGGTGGAGTTCGGGGATAAATATGATTTGGGGACTGCTGTTGGAAAAGCCTATCGGGTAGCTCTGACCATCAATGACTCCAGTATGGCTAAAGCAGTGCTTGACTGTCTGGAAACCGAGAAAAAAGATACTAATAGCACGGGGGTGGTTCAATGGCCAAAATAAGAGTGCATGAGCTGGCAAAAGAAATCGGAATGCCAAGTAAACAATTGGTGGATATTCTTCAGGCAATGGGGCTTAATATTAAAAATCATATGAGCACCATGGAAGAAAACCAGGTTGTCTGGGTCAAGAAAAAGCTGCAGGAGGGTGCTTCAGCAACGGGCAAAGGTAAGCAAGAGGCCCAAGCAGCTAGAGGTGAACAACCCGACAGCCAAGCCCGAGAATCGCAAGCCAAACAACAGCCAAAACCAGCTGAGGAACAAAGGGATCGGGGACCTTCCCAAGTTCAAGGACGGTCTGAGGCAAGTTCCCGACCAGTCACGGACAATCTTAGAACCCCCCCTGAAGTACAGCACCAGCAAAAGCAATCCCGTGCTGACCATGCTCGTGAGCAATCTTCCCATGAATCACATCGGGGACCCCAGCAGCAGCGTGCTTCTCAGCATTCCCGCGGATCACAGCCATCACGGGAACAGAATAAAAACATACAACCCAGCCGTGATCAACGGGGAGGACAATTTGGACGCGGCCATCAAACCTCCTCTTTTGGAGATAGACATCAGAGTGCCCAGGCCGGAAGGGGACAAAGCCAGCCCAGTCACCAATCCAGGGGGGCAGGAAAACCTAATCAGCCTGGCCATCGCCCTGCTCAGGAAGCCAATAAATATCGGCCTTCATTGACGGTAGTGCCCACTGATCGTCCCCGTATAGACACTAAAAAGAAGCAAGTTAAACAGAAATACGATGCTCCAGATCATGACAATTGGGAAACTAAATCCAAAGGAAAACAGCAGCCCAGCCGTGATTATAGCCGGCCGGTAAAGAAGAGCAAGCACAAACGCAAGAAAGAGGAGGCTGTTCTCGAGCTGCCCAGTGTAATTACCATACCCGAATCTATAACCGTTCGTGATTTGGCCGAAAAAATGCACCGGAGTCCTGCGGAGTTATTAAAGAAATTAATGGAATTAGGGACTATGGCTACTATAAATCAGGAGATTGACTTTGAAACTGCCGAAATACTGGCAGCCCTTTATGAGGTCTCTGTAGAACGGGAAATTACTGAAGAAGAACGGTTGCTGGAAGAAATTATCGATGATGAAGAGAGTTTAAAACCACGTCCTCCGGTAGTAACAGTAATGGGGCATGTTGATCATGGTAAAACCTCATTGCTGGACAGGATTCGTCAATCCGATGTTGCTTCCGGTGAAGCCGGGGGTATTACTCAGCATATAGGGGCGTATCAGGTAAAGGTCAATGATAATCGGATTACCTTTATAGATACACCGGGCCATGAAGCATTTACCGCAATGCGGGCCCGGGGTGCTAATCTGACGGATATAGTAATCCTGGTGGTTGCTGCTGATGATGGAGTTATGCCCCAGACAGTAGAGGCGATCAACCATATCAGGGCAGCTGATGTGCCTTTCCTGGTAGCTATTAATAAAATCGATAAACCCACTGCCAACCCGGAACGGGTGATGCAGCAGCTTACCGAATATAACATCGTGCCGGAAGAATGGGGCGGAGAAACTATTTTTGTCCCGGTATCTGCCAAGACCGGGGAAGGCATTGACCAGTTGCTGGAAATGGTGCTGCTGCTGGCCGAAGTCCATGATCTCAGGGCTAATCCGGACCGCCCGGCAGAAGGGGTAGTAATTGAAAGCAAGCTGGATAAAGGACGGGGCCCGGTAGCAACGGTACTGGTGCAAAAAGGTACCCTGCGGGTTGGGGACTATTTGGTATGCGGAGTAGAACTGGCCAAGGTAAGGGCTATGAGTGATTATCGCGGCAGGAAGGTTGAGGAGGCTTATCCCTCCATGCCGGTAGAAATCATGGGCTGGTCCGATGTGCCCCCCGCCGGGGAAAAAGTGCGAGCCTGTGATGAGAAAGTGGCCAAAGAAATAACCAGCCTGCGCCTGGCGGAACGTAAACTGCAGGAGCAGAAACAGAGCAGCCGGGTTTCTCTGGATGACTTCTTCAAACAGATGCAGTCTGCGGAAGTCAAAGAATTGAACCTGATAGTCAAGGGAGATGTCCAGGGTTCCGTTGAAGCCCTTACTCATTCCCTGGTCAGACTCAGCAATAATGAAGTAAAAGTTAATGTGATCCACTCAGGAGTGGGAGCCATCAGCGAAACTGACGTAATGCTGGCTTCAGCATCCAATGCGATTATTATAGGCTTTAACGTCCGCCCGGACAGTAAGGCCCGCAAGCATGCTGAAGAAGAAAACATTGATGTGCGCCTGTACCGGGTGATTTATGAAGCCATTGATGATGTCAAAAAGGCTATGTCCGGACTTCTTGAACCGGAATACCGGGAAAAATATTTGGGCCGGGCAGAAGTACGGGCACTTTTCAGAGTACCCAATGTGGGAGTTATAGCTGGCTCATATGTTATCGACGGCAAAATCCAACGCAATGCGGGAGTAAGGGTGCTGAGAGACGGGGTTATCGTTTACGAGGGTCAGCTGTCTTCTCTGAAAAGATTCAAGGATGATGCCAAGGAAGTTCCGGAAAACTTTGAGTGCGGTATTGGCATCAAAGATTTCAACGATATTAAGGAAGGCGATACTATCGAAGCCTTTATCCTTGAAGAAGTACCTCGCCAGTTATGATCTTTGGCAATAATGGGGGGATTTTATGAGCCGACGCAGACAAGAACGTATGGCTGTTGAACTGAAAAGGACATTGTCCAGGATTTTGCAGGAAGAGATTAAAGATCCCCGCGTGGATTTTTCATCCGTATCCGTCAGCCGGGTTGAAGTCTCCAATGACTTGAGTCATGCCCGGGTTTATATAAGCATTATGGGTGACGAACAGAAACAGCAGGAAACCATGGCAGCTCTGCAAAAGGCCCGCGGGTTTATTCGCAGCAGTGTGGCCGCCGAAATTCAAATCCGCCATGCTCCTGAGATTGACTTCCGCTTGGACCGGTCCATCGAACATGGTGTTCGCATGTCAGCTCTTCTGAATGAAATTATGGAGGAAGGAACGAAGGATAAGGAATGAATACCCTGTCTGAAATAGCGGCCGTTATTAAAGAGCATCCTGCCTGGGTGTTGGTGGGACATGCGATTCCCGATGGAGACTGTATAGGATCATTGTTGGGGCTCTACTGGGGTCTGCATTCCCTGGGGAAGAGGGTAGTACTGGGATTGGAAGACCCTGTTCCTCCCATATATCATTACCTGCCCGGCAGCGATAAATTAGGGCCGCTGCCTTCAGACGTTGATTTGCCTGATACAGTTATTTTTTTGGACTGCTCTGATGAGGAAAGGGCAGGAAAGGCCCTGCAGGACCGGCTTGTCCGGTGTTCTGTAACCATTAATATTGATCACCACGCTACCAATCCGTCTTTTGCCCATTACAACTTTATTGACCATAAGGCTGCGGCCACTGCGGAGTTGGTTTATTATCTGCTCAAGGAATTGGAGATTGAAATAACCCCCGCAATGGCTGAGTGCCTGTATGCCGGCCTGGTGATGGACTCAGGCCGCTTTATGTACAGCGGTACCCGGCCGGAGACTTTGGAAATAGCTGCTCAGCTGCTTAGGGCAGGAGTGGATGTGGAACGAGCCCGTATTGAGTTATTTGAATCCAAACCCCGGGAAGAAGTACTGCTTTTAAGTCAAGCTTTGCAGAACCTGGGCTGGGACGAATCAGGGCGTATAGCCTGGATGACCCTGGCTTATGATGATGTAGCCCGGATTGGTGCTTTGGACTTGCATCCGGAAGGAATAATTAACTATACTCGATCAATCGCCGGGGTGGAAGTGGGACTGCTGATCCGGGAAATCAGCCCGGGTGTTTGCAAGATTGGCTTCCGCTCCAAAGGTAAGGTGGATGTTGCCAGCATAGCTGCCCGGTTAGGAGGGGGAGGACACAAGCAGGCTGCCGGGGCCAGTGTGGAAGGAAGCCTGGACCAGGTTACCCAAAGGGTAGTGCAAATGGTCAGGGAAGTGATCAGTTGAATGCACGGTTTCTTAAATATCAACAAACCATCCGGCATAACTTCCTTTGATGTTATTCGCCGACTGAAAAAGTGTTTCCCCAAGGGGACGCGTATAGGTCATTTAGGCACCCTGGATCCTATGGCAACCGGAGTTCTGCCTGTAGCTGTCGGACAAGCTACCAGGATCATTCCCTATCTGGAAAAGGGCGAAAAAGAATATATAGCCAGCATGACCCTGGGAGCAGTATCGGATACCCAGGATGCCTGGGGTAATATAATTGATGGCCAGCCTGGATCTGTGAGCCGGGAACAGTTGGAAGGAGTGCTGCCGTTGTTTCGAGGGACAATTTGGCAGGAGCCCCCCATGTTTTCCGCTGTTCATTATGAAGGAGTCCGGCTGTATGAACTGGCCCGCCAGGGCAAGACTGTGAGCCGGGAAAAGCGGCCGGTGGAAATAAAATCTTTAGAGTTGCTGGAATTCGAAGACCGGGATCGCTATCCGGTGGCTAAACTGAAAGTGGTTTGTTCCCGGGGAACCTATATCCGCACTTTATGTCATGATATAGGGCAGGAACTGGGGACAGGTGCGTATTTGTCGGCTTTAACCAGGACTCGTTCCGGGGAATTTACTTTGTCCCAAGCCACCGATTTAGATGAGGCCTTGGATAGCTGGTCCAGCTTGCTTATGCCTCTGGATTATCCGTTGCAGGACTGGCCTCTGGTGGTATTGACTACTCCCCAGGATGTACGGGGTATGGAAAATGGACAGACTATAACTGTTAATACCAGGCTGCCGGCCGGCTTGGTTAGAGTGTATCGGCCTGATAATACTCTGTTAGCTATTGCGCAAGTGCAACGCCGTGGCGATAAAGACTATTTGAAACCAGAAAGAGTGTTCCATATTCAGTAATTAAAGGAGCAGACAACCTATGAAATTAATTCGCAATTTAGAGGAGTATCAACCTGCAGGGCCACTATGTCTGGCACTGGGCAATTTTGACGGCGTTCATCTTGGACACCAGCAGTTGATTAAAGAATGTGTCAATTATGCCAGAAATAATGAGGGGATTGCTGCTGCCTATATATTTGACCCTCATCCTGCTCGGGTTATAAAACCTGATTCCGCCCCCAAGCTTCTCGTAACTCCCCAGCGCAAAGCCGAATTGTTGGAAGCTCTGGGTTTGGATCTGCTTATCTATGCTGTTTTTACTCCTGAGGTGGCCAAAATGTCCCCCGAGGACTTTGTGAAAAATATACTGGTGGACCAGCTTCATGTTCAGCAAGTGGTGGTAGGATTCAACTACTCCTTTGGCTACCGCGGGGCAGGTACGCCTGCGTTGCTTAAAGAGTTGGGAACCCAATATGGCTTTAATACGGTAATTATTGAACCAGTGACCATCAACGGGCAGATTGTATCCAGCAGCGCCATCCGCCAGGCTTTGGAGGAAGGGGATGTTGAAAAAGCTGCGGCCATGCTGGGCAGCTATCCCCTTATATCAGGGCAGGTGGTAAAAGGGGAGCAAAGGGGGAAAAGAATAGGATTTCCTACTGCTAATTTATATGTGGATCCAGAACTGACCATTCCCGGCAGTGGGGTATACGCTGCCCTGGCCAGTGTGGGCAGCCGCTGGGTCAAAGCAGTAGTTAATATTGGCCGTAAGCCTACTTTCCATGACGAATATCCTATTACTGTAGAAGCTCATCTTATTGATTTCAATGAAGATATTTACCAGCAAACCATGAGTTTGACATTTTTCAAGAAAATCAGGGAGGAACGTAAATTTAACGGCATTGAAGATTTGGTTCAGCAGATAAAAAGAGACAGGGATGAAGCTGCTCGAATTGTGGTTCTTCCAAGGTAGTGCCATGGATTTACAACTAATTTCCCCTGTGATAAAATCTATCTTGATGCCCAGCAGAGAGAGATTGTATATAGGGAAATTTTTTATGTAAAAATAATAAAAGGGTATCAGGTATTGCCTAACCATAGGCTCGGGAAAGCGATTCACCGGCGCTTTGCTGGGTTTATGGCGATTTATGACAAGGAGGTGAGTTACTTGGCTCTGACCCAAGAGCGCAAGCAGGAAATCATTAAGGCCTTTCAGATCCATGAAAATGATACCGGATCACCCGAGGTGCAGATAGCTATTTTGACCGAGCGCATTAACTATCTGAATGAACACCTCAAGGTCAACAAAAAGGATTTCCATTCCCGCAGAGGATTGCTTAAGATGGTTGGACAACGTCGTTCTCTTCTGGATTACCTAAAAAAGAAAGACTTTGAACGCTATCGGAGCATTGTAACCAAACTAGGACTACGCAGGTAAAGAGCGGCTATCCGCTCTTTAACTTTATTAACCTTGGAAAGGGGGAATCAACTATCGTTCATAAGTATCAAACCGAGATAGCCGGCCGTCCGCTGGTAATAGAAGTAGGGCAGGTTGCCAAACAGGCTAATGGTGCTGCTATAGTCAGGTACGGCGACACTGTGGTTTTAGTCACTGCCACTGCTTCCAGGGAACCTCGGGAAGGCATTGATTTCTTTCCACTCACCGTGGACTATGAAGAGAAGCAATATGCGGCGGGCAAAATCCCCGGAGGTTTTATCAAACGGGAAGGAAAGGCCACTGAACAAGCGACCCTGTCCGCCCGGTTGATAGACCGTCCTATCCGGCCGCTGTTTCCCAAAGGCTTCCGTAACGATGTCCATGTAGTGGCCACGGTTCTGTCAGTGGAAAAGGACAACGCACCGGATGTTACCGCTATGATTGGGGCTTCAGTAGCACTCAATGTTTCCAACATACCCTTTGCCGGGCCAATAGCCGGTGTGGTTGTGGGTATGGTTGAAGGCCAGTTGGTCATTAATCCCACCGTGGAACAAACCCTGAAAAGTGACATGCATATTACAGTGGCCGGTACTAAGGAAGCCATCATGATGGTGGAAGGCAGTGCCAACGAGATACCTGAGGAGCAAGTCCTGGAAGCTATTTTATTCGCTCACGAGGAAATCAAGCGTTTATGTGAATTCCAGGAGCCGATCATTGCAGAGTTGGGCGTTCCAAAATTTGAAGTAAAGACTGTGGAACTGGATCCGGCAATTAAGGAAGAAATTACTGAATATGCAACTCCTATTCTGAACCAGGCAGTGCGCAACCCGGATAAAAAAGCCCGGGAAGCCTCCATGGACGAAGCTAAAGCATCTATACTGGAACATTTTGCTGAAGTTTACCCGGACAATCTTAAAGAAATCGATGACCTGCTGGACAGCATTTTGAAGGACATCGTACGCAGCATGCTTATTGATGACGGTGAGCGCGTGGATGGCCGGGAGTTAGACGAGATCCGCCCCATTTCCATCGAAGTGGGATTTTTGCCTCGCCCGCATGGTTCAGCGCTGTTTACCCGGGGACAGACCCAGGTGTTGTCCGTTGTTACTCTGGGGGCTGCCAGTGAGGAACAGATCCTGGATGGACTTGGTATAGAGGAATCCAAACGTTACATTCATCACTACAATTTCCCGCCGTACAGCGTGGGAGAAGTACGCCCCATGCGGGGACCAGGACGCAGAGAAATAGGTCATGGCGCTCTGGCAGAGAGGGCTTTGCTGGCGGTATTGCCCAGTGAAGAGGAATTCCCTTACACCATCAGAGTGGTCTCAGAAGTGCTGGAATCCAACGGGTCCAGCTCGATGGCCAGTGTATGCGGCAGTTCCCTGTCCTTGATGCATGCCGGAGTACCTATTAAACGACCGGTGGCAGGCATAGCCATGGGTCTGGTCAAACGAGATGACAAATTTGCCATTGTTACTGACATCCAGGGTATTGAGGACGCTTTGGGTGATATGGACTTCAAACTGGCGGGTACCGAGATTGGCGTTACCGCCATTCAGATGGACATCAAGATTGCCGGTGTAAATCGGGAAATACTCGCTGCTGCTCTGGAAAAGGCCAGGAAAGGCCGTATGTTTGTGATGGGCAAGATGAATGAGGTCATCTCCAAGCCCAATCCAGATCTTTCTCCCTATGCTCCTCGATTGACCCGCATGAACGTTCCCGTAGAGAAGATTCGGGATATTATTGGCCCTGGCGGTAAAACCATTCATAAAATCGTCAATGAAACCGGATGCAAAATTGACATCGAAGATGATGGTACCCTGTATATACTGGCTACCGATGAGGAAGCTGCCAAGAAAGCCAAGTTCTACATCGAATCCATTATCGCGGAAGTTGAAGTAGGCAAAACCTACACCGGAACCGTTAAGCGCATTATGGATTTCGGCGCTTTTGTGGAGATTATTCCCGGCGTTTTGGGTACCCAAGGGAAAGAAGGCCTGGTCCACATATCTCAGTTAGCTGAGGGAAGAGTCAATAAGGTGACTGATGTAGTAAACATCGGCGACAAAATCGACGTCAAAGTTACTGATATTGATAAACAGGGACGGGTCAACTTATCCCGCAAAGCATTACTTAAACAAAAAAGGCAGCATAATTAGCTTAGGCGATTAACCAGTACCAACAAAGGCTCAAGTAAACCGAGTTGTCTCGGTTTATTTGTGTTTTCTGAGCCTTTTTTCCTGCGAAAAGGCCGCATAGGCAGGCTTATTTTGGAATAGTATTTAGAGAATATTTGACAGCAGGGGTGGGCAATATTTTTTAGGAACCAGTTCTGTTTTATCCGTCTGAACGGCCGTATTCTCTTGATGATTGCCTTCTTCATCAGTATCTCCGTTTTCACTGCCTGGCTGGACAACTTGATTAGGGACATGTATGGAGTAAAACCCGGTGTCAAGCTGGAAGGCCGCGATGTAAGCGGAATGCTGAGAGAAGAAGTCAAGGCTTTGGTAATGGAAATGGCGATGCAGGAGTGGCGCCTTCCCAAAGAGCCGGAATTGGATAAAATAACTGGTCGTATTATTCCTGAAGAGCCAGGAGTTACAGTTGATGTGCTGACTACGGTAAACAACATCATGCATGCCCAGGCCAATCAGACTGTTTTCCTGACTCGCAACAGCATACCCAGTAAATATCGCAGTGAAGACTTGGAAGGCTTAAAAAGCATTGGAGCCTATTCCACCTATATCTATGGCTCCAAGCAGCGTTCCAACAACATACTTCTGGCGTCGGCAGCAATTAACAATACAGTAATCTGGCCTAATCAGGTTTTTTCCTTTAATGAAGTGGTAGGTCCAAGAACTCCGGAACGGGGCTATGAACCGGCGCCGGTTATTTTAATGGGTGCCAACAATTACGATTACGGGGGGGGGGTGTGCCAGGTATCCAGTACCGTTTACAACGCTGCTTTAGAGGCGAAACTGAAGATTCTGGAAAGGCATCCGCACAGCAAGCCTGTTCATTATGTGCCTAAAGACAGGGACGCTGCGGTAGCATACGGAGGCAATGACCTTCGTTTTCTTAATCAGACCAGTGGTCCCATAATTATTAAATCCCAGGTAAGTGAAGGCAGAGTATGGGTTTCCATCTTGGGGGAGGAGAAAGGAAAATGAGAATATACTATGTATCCCGGCGCAGCATGTTAAATGCTGCTCTGCTGGTAGTTCTGCTGGCAGGATTTATAGGTTTTTCCTTGCTGTATTTCAATGAAACAGGTATTGCCACCAGGGTCAATGAGCCCATCTATCAGGGAAATACCGGGCAGAAAAATGTAGCCATCACGGTAAATGTGGACTGGGGCGAAGAATATATACCTCAAATGCTGGCCGAGTTTAAGAAACACCAAGCGGTGGCAACTTTCTATGTCACCGGTACCTGGGCAGAAAAGAACCGGGATTTGTTAAAGCAGATGGCCCAGGAAGGGCACAGCATTCAGAATCATGGCTATAAACATGTGCATTTTAATACTTTAACCTCAGATCAGATGGCAGAGCAGATTAAAAAAACCGAGAAAATAATAAATGAGGTAACCGGTCAAAAGAGCACTTTCTTTACACCGCCTTACGGTGAACTCAGTAAACAGCTGATGACGGTAGTTACCGAATTGGGTTATGACTTAACCATGTGGAGTGTTGACACTATAGACTGGCAGAGACCCAATGCGGACACCATTGTGAAGAGAGTCATGAACAAAGTGCATAATGATGCCATTATTCTTATGCATCCAACCGAGCCCACCGTTAAAGCACTGCCCGATTTACTGAGCCAACTGCAGCAGGATGGCTACAAAATGGTTCCTATAGAAAAACTAATTGTGGAGGATGGAAAAGGTCAAGGTGAAGCTGAAGCTGAAACTAATTAAATGTATCCTTCTGGCGCTAATTTTTTCTCTGCCTTGGGTATTAGGGGGCGGTCCAGTTCAAGCAATCCCTTATATATCCAGCAATCATTATTGTCTCCTGGATGGGGAGAAGGGTCAGCTGATCTTAAGCCGCAATGCCCATGAGCCCCGGCCGGTAGCCAGTACCACCAAAGTACTGACCGCCATTGTGGTGCTGGATTATGCGGATGTAAATGAGATTGCTACCGTAAGTGACAATGCTGCTCGTACTCCCCAATACGCAATTGGCCTGAAAGCAGGCCAGCAGTTAACGGTTGAAGAACTGCTGAAAGCGGCTCTCGTCAAATCTGCCAATGATGCCGCAGTGGTACTGGCTGAACATGTGGCGGGGAATGAAGGCTTCTTTGCTCATCTTATGAATAAAAAAGCCTTCCTGCTGGGGGCCAGTCAGACTCATTTTGAGAATTCATCCGGCTTGCCCGCCCAGGAGCATGTAAGTACTGCTTATGATTTGGCCATACTGGGACGATATGCCTTAACCATTCCGGAAATAGCTGAGCTGGTTGGTGCCCGTCAGGTAGAATTTAAGCATCCTGATTACCAGCAGCCTCTGGTGTTGAAAAACACCAATACCTTGCTGGAAGTGTATCCGGGAGCTAACGGTATAAAAACCGGTACCACTAATGCGGCAGGAAAATGCCTGCTGGCCTCGGCCCAGCGTGATGGTCGTCAACTCATCGCGGTAACCTTGCATTCGGGAAATCGCCAGGCTGACTGCAGTCGTTTGCTGGATTACGGTTTTAACGAGACCAAACCCATTGTAGTACTGTCTTCCCGGGAAACTTTTAAGGAAATTCCGGCAGATAAAGGGGTACTGATTCCCATAGTGCAGGAACGCCAGGTGGAATTATGGATGGGGGAAGGGACCCCCAATATAGAAAAAATCGTGGATATCAATTACCATATTAATCTTCCCGTTAAGAAAGGAACGCGGGTGGGAAGTATCAGCCTTTTTGCTGACGGAAAGTTGGTGGAAAGAGTGCCCCTGGTTGTAGGTGAAGATATATATGGTGAAGGGACCACATTGGAGAAGTGGTTAAAGAATTTTTTGGCTCGCTTAAAGGAATCTTCCGCCTGAAACCGAAATATGTTACTAGTTGTTGTATTGGAGGTTACAGATGATTAAGAATTGGACCCTGGATAACAAAGCTAAACTGGTAGTGGAAGAGATTCCTTATCTCAAATCGGCTGCCGTAGGAATTTTCATCAAAGTTGGCTCCCGCCATGAGCCCCGGCATTTGTCAGGCGGAAGTCATTTTATTGAGCATATGCTGTTTAAAGGCACTGCCCGGCGCAGTGCCCGGGAAATTGCGGAGAGTTTTGAAGAAATCGGAGGCCAGTTGAACGCATATACGTCCAAAGAGTATACCTGTGTTTACGCCCGTACCCTGGATGAGCACCTGCAGGCTGGGATGGATATTATGTTTGACATGGTTTTTAACTCGGCCTTTAATCAACGGGATTTTGAAACGGAAAAAGGGGTAGTTATTGAAGAGATCAATATGTATGAAGATACCCCCGATGATCTGATTCATGACGTGTTTGCTCAAAAGATGTGGCAGGGGCATGCCATGGGCCTGCCTATTTTGGGCACTGCGGAAACCGTTTCCAACTTTGAGCGGGATGAGGTTTTTGCCTTCTACCAGCAAAATTATGTTCCTGCCAATATGGTAATTGCCGTAGCCGGAAACGTGGACAGCCAGCAGATCAAGGATCAGGTGGAATATCATTTACAGGGAAAGTCTTTAAACGAAGTGCGCTTGCCGCAAACTCCCCCCCAGCCTTCTTCGCCTTTTACCAATATGGTGGTTAAGGATACTGAGCAGGTGCAGATCTGTCTGGGTGTACCGGGAATATCCTATTTTGACGAACGGCGTTTTGCCCAGAACGTTATGAATTCTATCCTGGGCGGGGGCCTCAGTTCCCGGTTGTTCCAGGCCTTACGGGAGGAGAGAGGCCTGGCTTATTCGGTTTACTCATCTCCTGCCAATTATTCTGACACCGGTGCATTTTCCATTTATGTGGGTACCGGCCCTAATAAACTGAATAGTTTTTTTGAAGCTCTTCATCACGAACTGGACAAGTTTACCCGGGAAGGGGTAACTGCATACGAGGTACAGCGCACCCAGCGATTGATCAAAGCCAGCATGTATATGGGCTTGGAAGGCGTTATGAATCGTATGAACCGTCTCGGGAAGTCCTTGATGATGTATGATCGGGTGGTGACGGTGGAAGAAGTTATGGAACGGCTCTTGGCCGTTAATCCTGAGGACATTCATCAATTTGCCAATGAGTTGTTTAATCGTGAACAAATATCTTTAGCGGCTATTGGCACCGAAGAAGCCTTGGCAGCTGTGGAAAACGAATTTAGACGTTGGTGGAGTTAGGTTTATGCGAATTAAAATTAAAAGACTGCATTCTTTTGATTTGCCTTTGCCCCAATATATGACTCCTGGTTCTTCAGGAGTCGATTTATATGCGGCCCATCAGCAAGACATTTGCCTGCAACCCGGGGAAAGACAGCTGATTCCTACCGGTCTGGCGATAGCCCTGCCTCCGGGTTGGGAAGCTCAGGTTCGCCCCCGCAGCGGACTGGCTCTCAAACATGGAATAACCTTGTTGAACACTCCCGGGACCATCGATTCCGATTACCGGGGTGAAATTAAAGTATTGGTTATAAACCTGGGGGACAAAGAGTATATTTTGAAAAGAGGTGAACGGATAGCTCAGATGGTCTTTGCCCCTGTCCAGCAGGTGGAACTGGTGGAGGTGGAGTCACTGGACGATACCCAGCGCGGTGATGGGGGGTTTGGCCATACCGGAGTGTGAGGGGGATTAATATGCGGCTGAATGAATTGCAGGGCAAAGAGATGGTAAATATCTATGATGGTATGCGCATGGGGACAGTAGGGGAATCAGATATGCTTATAAATCAAGAAACCGGTGATATCGTATCCATTATTCTCCCTAACCGGGGCAATGCCTTTACCTTTTGGGCTGACCGGCAAAAGCTGGTGATACCATGGGAAGCAGTGAAAAAAATCGGCCGGGAGGTAATTGTAGTAGATCTGGACAATACTCACATGCGTATGAAAAACAGTACAATATAAAATGATACTAAAAGCCTGAGGGCTTTTCTTATTTTAAAGGTATGAAACGAATAGCTTGATGGAAATGCTAAGGCATAAAGGGGGTGAGTACCACGGCCAGTAGGGAAACCAATGGTTCGGGACGGTGGCCTCCCTGGAGCCGTATGCAAGCTTTGAATGAACTGACTGAGGAAGCGGGAATTGACTTTGATCAGTTTATAGAGTCCATCAAAAATCAAGCCAGTATAGCGGAAATGGCTGAGCAGTTTCAAGTCAGTCCAGACACTATCGCAAACCTGCAAGAGCATTTCTTTCGCTATGGCATAGGATCTGTTGAAGGAGGCGATTAAGCCTCTCATTTTTTTAAAATGATACCGGCTGTAAACCTTGAAAAATGGCTGATGATAAGTTAATATTACTTAAATTTTACAAAGGAGGCGCTTGCAAGATGGACAAAATTGTCAAGGAAGGTCTTACCTTTGATGATGTACTGCTTATTCCAGGACCATCAGAAGTATTGCCTCGCGACATAGATGTTTCCACTCAGTTAACCCGCAATATACGCTTGGAAATACCTATCATGAGTGCGGGTATGGATACAGTTACTGAGACCCGTATGGCTATTGCTATTGCCCGTGAAGGCGGTATAGGGGTTATTCATAAGAACATGTCCATTGAGGAACAGGCCAAAATGGTGGACCGGGTCAAAAGGTCTGAACATGGAGTTATAACTGATCCCTTTTATTTATCCCCTAATAACACAATTCAGGATGCTCTGGATATAATGGCTCATTACCGGATATCCGGGGTTCCCATAACCGAGGGCACGAAACTGGTAGGCATCATTACCAACCGGGATATACGTTTCGAAACCGATTTCAGCCAGCCTATAGCCAATGTAATGACTAGTAAAAATTTGGTAACTGCCCCGGTGGGAACTACTTTGGAAGAAGCCAAGGAAATACTGCGCCGTCATAAAATTGAAAAACTCCCTCTGGTAGATGACAATTTTAATCTGATGGGATTAATCACCATCAAGGATATCGAAAAGAGCGAGAAATATCCTAATGCTGCTAAGGACAAAAGGGGCCGGTTGCTGGCAGCAGCAGCTGTGGGAACTGCCAAGGATACCATGGAACGGGTAGAAGCCTTGAAGAAAGCCGGGGTAGATGTAATAGTAGTGGATACAGCCCACGGCCATTCTAAAAACGTACTGGAAATAGTCACTAAGATAAAACAACGCTTTCCTGAACTGGATGTTATCGGCGGCAATGTAGCTACAGCTGAAGCCACGGAGGATTTAATAAAAGCTGGTGCAGATGCGGTCAAAGTCGGTATCGGGCCTGGGTCGATATGTACCACCCGGGTAGTAGCCGGTATCGGCGTTCCACAGATTACAGCGGTTATGGATTGTGCCCAGGTGGCTTCCAAATACGGAGTGCCGATCATAGCCGACGGGGGAATTAAATACTCCGGAGATATTGCTAAGGCTATTGCGGCCGGGGCAGACGTAGTAATGCTGGGTAACCTTTTGGCGGGTACCGAAGAAAGTCCCGGAGAAACCATAATTCTGCAGGGCCGCAGTTACAAGGTATACCGTGGTATGGGTTCCATAGGAGCCATGGTAGAAGGCAGCAGTGACCGTTATTTCCAGGAAGATGCTGCCAAACTGGTGCCGGAAGGAATAGAAGGGCGTGTTCCTTATAAAGGATATGTATCAGAAACCATTTTCCAATTAGTGGGCGGTCTCCGTGCAGGTATGGGTTACTGTGGAGTCAGAAATATTGAGGAAATGAAAACCAAAACCAAGTTTATCCGTATTACCAATGCCGGATTGGTTGAGAGTCATCCTCATGATGTCTCCATTACCAAAGAGGCCCCCAACTATAGGGTAATCTAAAGGGTAATCTAAAATGATTGATTTTGTAGTCCGCGTTTTGGTGGCTGGAGTGGTAGGCTTGATTATCGGCCTATTCACTACCAATGCCCGCAGAGCCCGTATGTTTGGCTTAGTTACCGCTGCAGCCGCATTGATTACCATAACCTCCACTGAGTTTTACAAAGAAGTGGCTGGTCCCTGGTTCAGCGATCCTGGAAGGTTATCGGCCCAAATAGTGTCGGCCTTGGGTTTTATAGGAACTGGCTTAATCTGGATTAGCTCCGATAAAAGAGTGCGCGGTTTGTCAGTTTCTGCCAGCTTATGGCTGAGCGCTATTGTAGGTATGTTGATAGGTGCTGGATTAAAGCATATGTCTACGGTAGCCGTATTAGTAGTACTTCTGATCTATTGGAGCACAGAAACTATAATAAAATGGAAAAAGGTGGACAAAGGTGGTTGAGTTAGACTAGGATTATAATTTATAATTAAATAAAAACCTCATTGTATCTTGGATCGCTGAATCTGTTTTCACAGAGCGGGGGACCCACTTCTTTGGGGTTAATCAGGATGACACCTGAGGGGCTACCCAACAGCCCTAACCCGTCAGCTAACCTCGTAAGCGTGGTATGGGAGGGTACTATGATGTCATATGGTCATCAAGTGATTAGCCCTCCGCATATACAGCATATATAGAAAAGGAGGGTCTTTGTATGTCTTACGAAGAACTGGTGTATCGCAACCTGTCACTGCAACGTGCTAACGAATTACGGGAAAGTATCCGTGACTACCTGGACAAAGAACCTCATATTGAAACCGGCTTTAGAGTTCAAGAGAGAACCCTCAGAAACCAACAGCGTATTTTGGAACATTTTAATGCTACCCGGGAGAATTGGGATGATTGGGCGTGGCAGATGAAACATAGAATTAACACTGTAGAGGAACTGCAGTGTTTTCTGAATCTTTCTCCTCAAGAAGTAGAAGAACTCAAACTGATTTCCAAACGATATCGCTGGGGGATTTCTCCCTATTATCTCAGTCTGATTGATTTTGATAATTACCAGGATTCCCCGATTTACAAGCAAGCAATTCCCAGTATTCTGGAGCTTTGGGATCATCAGGGGTCAGAGGATCCTATGGGAGAAACTGTCACCAGCCCGGCCAATCGTGTCACCAGAAGATATCCGGATCGATTAATCATCAATGTAACTAATCAGTGTGCTATGTATTGCCGCCACTGTCAAAGACGACGGAATTTTGGAGAAGAGGATAAGCATTGTACTCTCCAGCAGATGGAGGAAGCGTTGCAGTATGTGCGGGATAATCCGGAAATAAGGGATGTACTCATCACCGGCGGCGATGCTTTGCTGCTCAGCAACAAGACCCTGGGTTGGCTATTAGGTGAATTAGACAAAATACCTCATGTGGAAATCAAGAGGTTGGGTACCCGAACCCCCGTTACCCTGCCTCAGCGCATTACCCCAGAGTTATGCGCCATACTGGAGAAACATCCTCCTATTTATATCAATACCCAGTTTAATTCACCTGTAGAGGTAACACCGGAGGCCAAAGAAGCCTGCGACCGGTTGGTAAAAGCAGGAGTAGTCCTGGGAAATCAAGCTGTTTTATTAAAAGGCATCAATGACGATGTTCATGTAATGAAAAAACTAAATCAGGAACTGCTGAAAATACGTGTGAGACCTTATTATATATTCCAGGCTAAGCAGGTAAGGGGAACTTCCCATTTCATTGCCCCCATTGAGACGGGGATAGCAATTATGGAGAATTTGCGCGGCTATACGTCCGGTCTGGCAGTGCCAACCTATATCATCAATGCTCCCGGAGGCGGAGGTAAGACTCCTATTCTGCCTGAATACCTCTTGTCTATGGATGAAGATGAGATAACTTTCCGCACCTGGGAAAACCGGATTTATAAATACAAGAATTACAAGTAATTTAGCCCAAATTTTATTTTGTTCATTGTAATTTGTACTTTAGATGACTCCTCTCAAACAGGGACAATCTGTTTGGGAGGAATTTTTTTGTTTTCTATTGACGTTCTGGCAGGCAGGAATTAGAATTAAATTACATATGAACAATTATTCATATGAACAATTGTTTATGAGGGAGTAAAGGCGATATGACCAGAAAAAAACAGGATCTGGAAAGATGTGATTGTGAGGTCATCCATGAAGACCTGGTTAACCAGGTCAAGTCTCAGATGCCCCCAGAAGAGACTTTATATGACCTGGCTGAATTGTTCAAGGTTTTTGGCGATTCAACTCGCATCAAAATACTTTGGGCTTTGGACAAACAGGAAATGTGCGTATGTGACATTGCTTATTTGTTAAACATGACCCAATCTGCAATTTCCCATCAATTGAGAGTATTAAAGCAAGCCAAACTGGTGAAAAACCGCCGGGAAGGGAAAATAGTGTTTTACTCCTTAGATGATGAACACATAGAACAAATCTTTGAATTGGGATTAAGTCATATATTGGAGGACAGTCATGCAAAATAGCCAGCTGCAATTGAATAAAGAATTTGCAGAATTACCGGTAACTAACCAGCAAGTACTTATCCTGGAGGGTTTGGGCTGTGCTAATTGTGCAGCCAAAATAGAAACAGCAGTTAAGGCTTTGCCTGGAGTTAATGGAGCTTCTTTAGATTTTATTTCCAGAAGACTAGCTGTGGAAACCGAGGAAAGTGTCAATATTCCGCGCCTGTTGACTGCAATTGAAGGGATCGCAAAGGGGATAGAGCCTGGTATTAAAGTGCTTCCGGCTGATCAGCGTCCTATTACCCGGCAAGACTATGGCGCAGAAGAGCCTCTCACCGATAGCAGGCAGATCATAAAGCTGGCAGTCGGAGGAGCTTTATTTGCAGCGGGAATTATATTGGAATTGGGACCATGGCTGGAATTGGCTGTATTCCTGCTGAGCTACGTTATAATCGGCGGGGCAGTTATACTCCGGGCGGTTCAAAACATTGCCCTGGGGCAAGTGTTCAGTGAGCACTTCCTAATGAGTATAGCTACTATCGGAGCCTTTTTGATCGGTGAGTATCCGGAAGGCGTAGCGGTTATGCTGTTCTACCTGGTAGGGGAAATACTCCAGGACCGGGCAGTAAACCAATCCCGCAGGTCAATCAGTTCCCTGATGGATATCAGGCCCGATTATGCCAACCTGAAAAAAGCCGGTACTGTTTACCGGGTGTCTCCGGAAGAGGTTAATATAGGCGACATTATTATGGTTAAACCCGGCGAAAGGGTTCCTTTGGATGGTCAGGTGGTTGAGGGTACTTCGCTGGTAGATACTTCCGCTCTGACCGGGGAATCAATTCCCCGCCAGTTGGAACCGGGGCAGGAAGTTTTGAGCGGATTTATCAATATTAACGGGCTTTTGACGGTTAAGGTTACCAAGAACTATCATGAATCCACCGTAGCCAAAATATTGGATTTGGTGCAGAATGCCAGCAGCAAAAAAGCCCCTACGGAGAACTTCATTACCAAGTTTGCCAGCTACTATACCCCGGTAGTGGTATTTGCAGCACTGGCAATAGCGGTAATACCTCCGTTGATATTGCATGATGCAGTCTGGTCCGAATGGATTTACCGGGCCTTGGTATTTTTAGTCATATCCTGTCCCTGTGCTCTGGTAATATCTATCCCCCTGGGCTTTTTCGGCGGAATTGGAGGAGCATCCAGACGGGGTATTCTGGTTAAGGGCGGCAATTATTTGGAAGCCTTAAACCATGTGGAAACAGTAGTCTTTGATAAAACCGGAACCTTAACCAAAGGAATATTCCAGGTTGCTGACATTAAACCCAGTCCGGGATTTACCGAGGAGGAAGTGCTGGAATGGGCGGCTTATGCAGAAGTATACTCCAATCACCCCATTGCTGATTCCATCCGGAAAGCTTATGGTGGTGTGGTAGAGAAAAGCGCAATTGAATACTATGAAGAAATAGCGGGACAGGGCATAAAGGTTCGTATCAATGGCCGGGAAATTTTGGCGGGAAACAGCCGGATATTGAACGGTCAGTTTGGGAAATACCAGGCCGCCGATACCATGGGGACGGTAGTACATGTAGTGGTCGATCAGCAGTATGCTGGCCATATAGTAATTGCCGATGAAGTAAAAGAAGATGCAGCCCAGGCTGTTAAAGACCTTAAGGCACTGGGAATCAAGCAGATCGTAATGCTGACCGGTGACTTGGCTGAGGTGGGCCAAAGAATAGGAAGCCAATTGGGGATAGATCAAATTCATGCAGAACTGCTGCCGGCAGATAAAGTGGATCGGCTGGAAATGCTGGACCGGGAAAAATCCCCTAAAGGGAAATTAATCTTTGTGGGAGACGGCATCAATGATGCTCCGGTACTGGCCAGAGCCGATATAGGGGTGGCCATGGGAGGATTGGGATCAGATGCGGCTATCGAAGCTGCCGACATAGTGATAATGAACGATGCACCTTCCCAAATAGCAACGGCCATAAAGATTGCCCGGAAAACTAAACGGATTATATATCAGAACATTGTCCTGGCCTTAGGAATCAAATCAATTATCCTTGTTTTAGGTGTAGTGGGTATAGCAACTATGTGGGGAGCAGTGTTTGCTGATACAGGAGTGGCATTGCTGGCGGTACTAAATGCCCTGAGGGTTATTAACACCAAAAGTATATGAGTATGTTAAAACATCTGTAAACTAATGGCCTGCTTGGCAGGGTTTTAGCCGGGATGCAGGAGTATTAGCCGGCTCGTTCCGGTACTCCTCGCCTGCAACCCATCGGCTTACTTCGGTGCGAAGGGGACCGCTCGTAATTCGGCATCCATGCACTCAGTACTCGCTGCTCAAAACATCCTGTTTCTCGCTCCCCTTCGCAGCCCTCAGTTTCGCCGTGGGTTGCAACGGCGTGTCGTAAGTTACTCACCCGGCTAATACTCCTGCTTAAGCCGTGCAGCGATGTTATCATCAATGGTAAATTGTACTTCAAGTTACGATTACAGGAAGCCTAGAACCTAAGCAAGCTCAAACAGGTACTGGAGGTACTGTTGAAAGAGACCGCCACGGGCTGCGCTTTCGTGATGACAGGTAGGATATGTGTCTTGTATTGTCACACCAAAGCAATTCAATTAAAGTAGAAGCGTGAAAGTGCTGGTTTGCTGTGAGCATATAAAAAATAGGGGGGGATAATCCCCCCGTAAGCACGAGTTACCGCAAGTTTCCGTTTTGCTGGGCAAGACTTCTTTCAGCCAACTCGATGGCTTTGTGGACCATCATACCGCAATCTCTAGAGCTGACACCACCCCATCCTTCGGTGGCAACGATATGGTCAACTCCCAGTTCGCGAGCAATTTCATATTTTAATTGCTCGGACATAAGACCGCGTCTTCTTGCCAATTGAAAACCTCCTTTTTTAACTCGTGCTCTTTATTTATTGTTATTTTTCAGTTTGAAAATATGGCTTGATGATTATCGATAAATTGTAAACGATTTCACTAAAATCATTAATTTGTATTAAACTATTAATGTAAAGGAGGATGCTTATGCGTTACGAAGGAAATATATTCCGACCCCCCAGTGAGGCTAGAAGCTATATTCTGCAGTGTACCATCGGCTGCACTCATAACCGCTGCACTTTTTGCGCTATGTACAAAGATAAGAAATACCGGGTACGGCCGCTGGAAGAGATAAAAGCCGACATAAGAATGGCGAAGCTGTATTACTACGATGTGGAAAAGGTGTTTTTGGCTGATGGTGACGCCATTGCCATGGATACCAACGAATTGCTGGAAGTATTGGACATGTTGTATAAAACCTTCCCCAGTCTGAGACATGTAGGTGTTTACGCCAGCCCGGACGTTGTACTTAAAAAGGACATGTCCGAATTAACTGCTCTAAAAGCCGCTGGATTGACCATTGCTTATCTGGGCGTGGAAACCGGTGATGAGGAACTGCTCAAAGACATTCGCAAAGGTGTAACTTATGACGAGATGGTAGAAGCTGGCCTGCGCTTGCGTCGGGCTGGTATCCAGCTTTCGGTTACTGTTTTGCTGGGTTTGGCAGGCAGAACTCCTAAGGCGGTTGAACATGCCAAAAACACCGCTAAAATACTGAATGAAATGAATCCTGAATATATAGGAGCTTTGACTTTAATGGTGGTTCCCAGAACTGAATTATACCGGCGTATGCAGCGGGGAGAATTTGAACTGCCAGGGCCTTTTGAAATTTTGGATGAAATGCGCATTATGATCGAAAACCTGGAAGTTCAGGGCAGTGAATTCCGCAGCAATCATGCCTCCAATTATCTGCCTATTAAAGGCCGTTTGCCCGATGACAAGCAAAAGATTCTGGACCTCATTAATCATATTATTAATACCAATGACCGCAGGTACTTGCGTCCCGATTATCTCAGGGCTTTATAAAAATGTTGTAATAAGGTATGAAATAGTATATCATGGTTATTCAAAGACAGACAAAGGTTGGGGGGATGGAGTTGCGGTTATTTGGAAGAAAAGATGTGGAACTGTTTGCTCTTTTCCGGGAGAGCGCCCGCATGGTAATAAAAGGCGGTGAGATACTGCGTACCGTGGTATATGATTATACCGATCTGGATGTGAAAATGGCCAAACTTACCGCCATGGAACATGAAGCGGACCGGATCATTCAGGAACTGGTACGCCGTCTGAACACCAGCTTCATACTCCCCTTTGACCGTGAGGATGCCTTTCAGTTGGTGCAAAAACTATCCACCACTTTGGACTATATCACCGGCATCATTGACCGTATGATTTTGTATAAGGCTGGTCAGCCAGATGGACGAGTTATAGAAATGGTGGAAGTGCTGTATGAAGCCCTGCAGCTTCAGGAACGGGCATTTCATATGCTGGAGCACATCGAACAAAACAAAAAGCAGATTATGGAATGCTGCCAGCAAATAAGCCAGTTGGAAAAGAAACAGGATTTACTGTATCGCAATGGGGTGGCTTACTTATTTGAACACCACGAAAATGATCCTATTTTAATCATTAAGTGGCGAGAAGTATATGAGCATATCGAAATGGCCCAGGACTATGTGCAAGATGTAGGTGAATTGATCAGCAACATCTGCGTGAAGTATTCGTAAAAAATATGGGAAATAAAAATGCCCTTCCTGGTAATAACTCAGGAAGGGTATTTTTTATATCCATTTGCGGTAGCGGAAAAATCCCATCATTCCCAGGGCTACCGTTAGCATACCCAGCAATATGAACCACATGTAATAGGGATTATTGGCACCGGGCAGATGAACGTTCATACCGAAAAAGCCGGTAATCACAGTAAGAGGCATCATTATGATTGATATTATAGTAAGCACGGTAATTATTTCACTGGTTCTGCCGGAAATAATGGAGTAATAAGTTTCAGTGGTACTGTTCAGCAGATCCCGGTAGGTATTGGCGGTATCCAGGATGCTGTCCAGATGGTCGACCAGGTCCAGATAATAAGGCCGGTTGTCTTCATTTACAAAGAAGGAATAATGTCCATTGATATTGCCGAAGATCCTGCGCTGGGGAATTAATACTTTACGCAGTAAAATAATGGTCCGTTTTAATGCCAGTATTTCTTCCGTAATTTCCTGGCCGCGATTTAGGAATATATTGTCTTCCAGGTCGTCAATACGTTCCCCCAGCCTGTCGATAATAGGAAAGTAGTCATCCACTATATTATCCACGATCCGGTAGAGCAAATACTCAGGTCCCCGATTCATCAGTTCAGTCTCTCTTAAACAGATGCGGGCTACTTTTCCTACGGCAGCCAGGGCTACCGGGTGAATGGTCACAATATAATTGGGCCCCATGAAAACATCCAGTTCGATACTGGTAATCTCGTCTTCTTCCTGGGCATCCTCAAAATAACGCAGGGCATGAAAAACAAAGAAGTGATAATCGTCATATTGGTCCAGTTTGGCCCGGGGACTTTCCTGGAGACAATCCTCCAATGCCAGGGGGTGAAAATCAAACAGGTCTCCCACATAATGCAGCTCTTCAGCCGAACAATCGTACAGGTCTATCCACAGAAGACTGCCGGGATTTTCCAGCAATTGATCAATGTTCTCCAGATCAACGTCATGATACATGGAGTCATCTTCATAGTTATAGTAATAAGTCTTTATCACGACTCTCCCTCCTTAACGGAAGGTCAGCCGCAATCAGGGGTGGCAGGAAGACCTTCCGTCATTATTTGTGCTTTCCGCAATGATCGATAATCCGGTATAGGTTCCATTTCACCACCACCTTAAAAAAGACTCCTAACTTCAATATATACCGCTACTCCTGTGAAGTTGTCAACTCTATAACTATGTAGCGAGAAAAGGCATGCATTGCTAGCAAGGGGGATAAACATTTCCTAAAAAGGGTAAATTTACAGCAGGTGGTAAGTATGCGTAAGATTGCAACTATTTTAACCCTGGCTTTAATACTGACCGTAACCCTTGGTTTTAGTTTTGACTGGCTGGAACTGCAGGTTCCCCAGGCCTCTATTGTTTATGACATCAATGGAACCCCGGTTAGAGGGTTGGCAGAACAAAACCAGATCAATATTTCTTTGGAAGAAATACCGGATAGCTTCAAAGCAGCGGTTATAGCTACCGAGGACAAGAACTTCTATGACCATCATGGAGTTGATTTTACCGGTATTATGCGGGCTTTAATAACCAATATCCGTGCGGGCAAGATAGCCGCCGGAGGCAGTACTATTACCCAACAGACCGCGAAAAACTTGTTTCTTACTAATGAACGTACCCTAATCCGCAAGATTAAAGAACTGTTTTACGCTATTCAGCTGGAGAGACAATACAGCAAAGATGAAATCCTCACCATGTATTGCAACACCATATACTTTGGCCAGGGCGCCTATGGGGTGGAAGTAGCTGCCCGGACCTTTTTTGCTAAACCGGCTCGGGAGTTGACCCTGGCCGAATCAGCTCTTTTGGCCGGCTTACCCCAGTGGCCTAGCGGCTATGATCCTTACAAAAATCCGGAAGCCGCCAAAAAACGTCAAAAGATGGTCCTGGACCGGATGTATGAAGAAAACTATATAACCGCCGAAGATAGAGATGCAGCCTATCAGCAGGAACTGGTTTACCAACGCGCCCGCTATATGGGAGGAGATGCCCCCTATTTTTTAGCCATGGTAAAGGAATACTTAATCGAACGCTACGGGGAACGCATGGTTTTCCAAGGAGGACTGCGCATCTATACCACCCTGGACCTGGATTTGCAACAGGCCGCCAATAACGCTTATAACCAGGTTACCAAGAACTGGGACCCGGAACTGCAGGCAGCCTTGGTGGCGGTGGACGTTCAAACCGGGCATATACGAGCCCTAATAGGGGGGCGGGATTATGCAGCTTCCAACTATAACCGGGTTTATGCCAAACGTCAGCCAGGGTCTACTTTTAAGCCTTTTATGTATTCATTGGCTATTGAAAACGGTTTTACATCTGCAGATCAAATACAATGCGAAGAAGTTGAATTTAAACTGCCTGCCGGAGACACCTATAAACCCACCGATTATGGTGATGAGCCCTATCATTGGAAAGCATTCACACTGAAAGAAGCGGTGATGATCTCGGACAACGTAGTAGCGGTACAGGTTAATAATATCCTGGATCCCAAACAGACTGCTGCCCATGCGGAGAAATTCGGCTTTTCCAGCCTGCAGCCGGTATTGTCTCTGCCGCTGGGATCCAATGAGGTAACACCGGTAAGCATGGCTGCCGCTTATGCAGTCTTTGCCAATCAGGGTATTTTCAATGAGCCGGCATACATACTGCGAGTGGAAGATGCCGATGGAATGGTTTTAGAAGAGCATAAAAGTAAACCAGAAAGGGTCATATCACCGGAAAATGCGTATATTATCACAAATATGCTGCAAGGGGTTATGGAGACAGGGGGTACCGGGGCTCATTTAAGAAATATCATTGGCACCGCTCCTGCTGCCGGTAAGACCGGTACAACCGACGAGTTTAAAGATGCCTGGTTTGTGGGTTATAACCCCCGGATCTGTTGTGCAGTATGGGTGGGATATGACCGGGAAAAGAACGTCAATTCCGCGGGAGGGGTAGTAGCCGGTCCCATATGGGCTAACTTTATGGCTGAGGTCATTGGCAAATACGGCCCGGTAGATTTTGAAAAACCTGCGACGATTAAGATAATAAACACCTGTTTAGACAGCGGCCAAGTAGCTACTCAAGCCTGCCCGCGAACCAGTCAGATGGCTTTTCAGCAGGGGACAGAGCCGGATAATATCTGCTACTACCATGCTCCCGGATGGGAATGGCTGTTTCCGAACCAGGATGATGAGTACAATAGTAATCGCTGGTGGGAACGATGGCTCCCCTGGTAGAAAGGAGGTTTTTTCGCAGATTAATGAATTTTCATGGTAGAAAAGCCTGGAAAATGATACAATTTCCTTAAAAAATTTATCACAATTTCATAGAAGAGGAAGATATCATGGACCGTTTCGAACTAAAGACCGGCGCCAAAGATGCTGTACCTGTTGTATTAGGCTATTTGCCGTTGGGCTTTGCTTTCGGCGTACTAGCAACTCAGGCGGGCATGACAGTAATACAAGCTACTGCCATGTCGATTTTGTGTTTTACGGGGGCAGGACAGTATATTGCTCTGGGAGTTATTCAAGCCCAGGGGGCAGTCATAACTGCAGTAATAGCTAACCTTTTGGTAAATGTGCGCTATTTCCTGTTTACAACCTCGATGGTTCCATTCCTGAAAAACCATGTCAACCCCGTTATTGCTTCCATTTTGTCCTATGGGGTAACCGATGAGACTTATGCGGTGGCTATGAACCGGTACCAGAGTCATCCGCCCACAGCCTCTTATATGGCGGGTTTAAACCTTACTGCCCATTTGGGGTGGATCAGCAGCACCCTGCTGGGAGCGGTGCTGGGCTCAATGGTGACCAATACCGACCGTTTCGGCTTGGCTTTTGCCCTGCCGGCCATGTACATTTGCCTGCTGGTACTCCTGATAAACAGGAAGTCGGACGTTTTGATTGCTTTGTTCTCGGCAATCCTTTGCCTGGTTATCGGTTATGTCTGGCCTTGGTCTATGAGCAATATGTTCAATATTGTTATAGCCACCATTGCCGCTGCCACTCTGGGGGTGATGATACGTGAGCAGTGAAGCCATTTGGTTAACCATCATAGGAGCCTCCCTGGCAACTTTGCTGCCCCGCATTTTACCGGTAGCCATGTTTTCAGGATTGGAGTTTCCTGAAATTCTTATAAAATGGCTGTCCTATGTGGCTCCGGCAGTGCTGGGTGCACTCACCGCTTTGAGCATTTTGGCGCCGGAAGGCCAATTATACTTTTCGGTTAACAATCTTTACATATGGGCTTTTATTCCTACTATGTTAACTGCCATAAAAACCCGCAGTTTGTTTTGGACCCTTTTGGTGGGAATTGTAACCATGGCTGTCTTATATAATTTAGCAGTATAAGCCCTGAAAATTAACAGTATATAGTTTTATAAGGAAGGAATGGTAGAATATTTAAGGAAATAGGCACTAATAGAACTGTTGAAGGAATGAAAATTAGCATTACTATTTTAATCGGGAATAACACTTCTGAGGAAGAGTAAAAGGAGCTTTTAAACAGGAGGAGTTTAACCTTTGAGCAGCAACAAATACCGATTAAAACCTAAAGATCTTCGAAAAGTTTGCAATCCGGACAGTTTTAAGTTTGAAACCACTGCCGACCTGTTACCCTTAAAGGGAATTATCGGGCAGGACAGGGCAGTGCGGGCTTTAGAATTTGGCTTAAATGTGGATCGCCAGGGATATAACATCTATTTGGCGGGGGCCATGGGTACAGGCAAGACCACTCTGGCCCGGGAACTGCTGCAGAAAAAGGCTCGCAAGGAACCGCGGCCTTCCGATTGGTGTTATGTATATAATTTTGAAAACCCGGATAATCCTATTGCTTTGGAACTGCCTGCCGGGCAGGGCAAAAAGTTCAAAAAAGATCTGGAAGATCAGGTAGAGAAGATAATTGCCCGCATTTCCCGAGCCCTAGAAGAGGACGAATTTGGCTACAAGCGCAGTCAGATAATGAACCAATTTATGGAACAGACCAGCGCCCTTTATTTGCAGGCTGAAGAAGAGGCCCGCAAGCTGGGTTTCGGCATTGCCCGCACTGATCAGGGTATTAACAGCTATCCCCTAAAAGACGGGGAAGCCATGAGTCAGGAACATTTTATGACCTTGAATGAAGAAGAACGAGCCGAGCTGATGAAGCGCAGTTCTCAAGTGCAGGAGATGCTGTCCGAGTCATTTCGTCAGTACAAAGAGTTGGAGAAGTCATTTAAAGAAAAGATAAAGAGTTTGGAACAGGAAACCTTCCGCAATGCAGCGGCTCCTTTCTTTGAAGAACTGGTAAAGAAATATAAAAAATATCCCAAGATAGTCAAATATCTTCATGACCTGCAGGAAGACTTGCTGGACCGCATGCCTGCCATTGTTAAACATGATGAGAGCAATCCCTGGAATTTTTTGCGCTTTGGAGACCGGCGGAGTCTAATGCGTCGCTACCAGGTTAACTTGCTGGTAGACAATTCCGATCTTAATCATGCTCCGGTGATAATGGAAAATAACCCCACCTATTCTAATCTGTTTGGGCAGATTGAATATGAAAGCGAGTTCGGAATTTTAGCCACTGACTTTTCTAAAATCAAGGCCGGTACCATCCATCGCGCCAATGGCGGGTACTTGATATTGCATATGGATGATCTGGCCAGGAATTTTTATGTTTGGGACACCCTGAAAAGAGTGCTTAAGAATAAGGAAATAAGGGTGGAAAGTGTTACTCGTTTGCTGGGAATAAGCAATAGTGAGACCCTGCAGCCGGAACCGATCCCAGTAAAGCTAAAAGTAATACTGATTGGGGAACCTATCTATTACTATCTGCTCTATACCCAGGACGAAGACTTTCCCAAGCTCTTTAAAATCAAAGCCGATTTTGACATCGAGATGGAGCGATCCAAAAAGCATATTAATGATTATGCCCGGTTGATAGCTTCCGTTTGTGAGAGCGAAGGGCTGCGCCATTTTGACCGGGAAGCCGTGGCTCAGGTGGTGGATTACGGAAGCCGGATGGTAGATGACCAGAATAAGCTGACCACTCAGTTTAACAAACTGGTGGAAATAATCTATGAAGCTGACAGCTGGGCAGCTCAGGATAATGCTGCGGTGGTGACCGGTGACCATGTGCGTAAGGCTATTGAGGAAAAACGCTACCGGGCTTCTCTGATGGAAGATCGATTGCATGAACTGATCAGCAACGAAACCTTGTTAATAGATGTACATGGCAGCAGGATAGGTCAGATAAATGGCCTGGCAGTATATGAATTGGGTGACCACCAGTTTGGCCGGCCCGTGCGTATAACCGCCAAAACATTTATGGGTGAAAGCGGACTGGTCAATATTGAACGGGAAATTCGCATGAGCGGCAGTATTCACAGTAAAGGGGTACTTACACTTAATGGTTATATGGGGGCTCAATATGCCCAGGATAAACCCTTGTCTTTGACCGCCAGTTTGACTTTTGAACAAAGTTACCAGGGTATCGAAGGAGATAGTGCATCCAGTGCGGAATTATATGCAATATTATCCAGTTTGTCAGGAGTACCTATTTATCAGGGAATTGCCGTTACCGGTTCTGTCAACCAGAATGGTGAGATACAGCCGGTGGGAGGAGTAAACCAGAAAATAGAGGGCTTCTACCGGGTTTGTAAGGCATTCGGATTAAACGGAAAACAAGGTGTGATTATACCCCGGCAAAATGTACGGAATTTGATGTTGGACGAGGAAATAGTCATCGCTGTCCGGCAAAAGATGTTTAACATTTGGGCGGTAGATCATATTGATCAGGGATTAGAAATATTGACAGGCAGGCCAGCTGGAAGCAAGGATGAAAACGGGAGATTCCCGGAAAATAGTATTCATGGACTGGTAGATCGGAAATTAAGTGAGTGGAACGAAAAACGCCGCGGGGGACGGGAGGGAGCCCGCAAGCCTTCAGCGGTTCGAAGGAGGAGGAGTGTTTGGTAACCAAAAGAGCTGGATATAGTATGGCTGTAATTCTGTTAATAGGCTTGATGCTGGTAAGCGGGTGTCAGTTTGACCCCGGCAGTATATCTAAACCTATTCGGACAGAAGAGGACCAACTTATCAGAGTTGAAATCGTTTTCACGGACAACCAGACTTTGATCGGCTATGTAAAAGACCTGTCCATTACTCCTGATGCCAAAATTTATGTGGGAGGCTCTTCAACCAACTACTTATATGATGCCCAGGGGAACATTGTGGGGTCGTACAACTATCAAAGGGTCCTATATATGAAAATTTTGCCACCAGAAGAAGCTGAGCGGTAATACTTTCATAGGGGGGGGAAGGTGAAGGTATGAAGCTTATTGCTTGGCTTGAAAAACAGTCACGCCTGGTTAATGTACGTTTTCGCCTTATCATAATGTTTACTTTGATTTTAGCTGGGGTTACTGGATTAATGGGGATTTATGCTACTTCGGTAGTGGCGAATCGCCTGGAGATTGCTGCAGAGGAAAAACTAATGTCCGATCTCAAAATGGGTGAACAGATTATTCATCAAACCTATCCAGGTGACTGGCGCATTGAGGACGGAAAGCTGTATAAAGGTAATGCGTTGATGAACGGCCGAAATTATATCGTCGATTACATAGGTCAACTCACCGGAGACTCGGTTACCATTTTTTGCGGTGGAATACGGGTAGCCACTAATGTCACCAAAGACGGCCAGCGGGTGGTTAATACCCAAGTTTCGGAAGAAGTTAGACAGGCAGTTTTGGATAGAGGGGAAACCTTCCTAGGCAAAGCAGATGTGGTGGGGACCGTAAACTATGCTGCTTATAAGCCAATTAAAGATAAGGAAGGTAATATAATCGGAATATGGTTTGTAGGAGTACCCAGTACCAAATATGTGGATATCGTAAATAACTTTCGCCTGAATATGATTGGATATTCAGCCATAGGTATTACTTTGGGAGTACTGGCGGCTGTTCTACTGGCTTATACGGTATACACGCCTTTGCAGCGTATCCGTTCTAAACTCAGGTATATTGGTGAAGGAGATTTAACCCAGGCAATTAATATAGTTGGGCGAGACGAAATCAGCCGGGTTGCTGAAGGAATCAACTTAATGGTAGAAAGAATTTCTGAACTTATCGGTAAATCCAAATCACTAACGATTATGGTCAGTTCAGCAACTCAGGAGCTTTCCCAGCGTTCCCAGGTAAGTGCCACACTAATGGAAAACATGACCCTCCAGGCTGACGAACTTAGCCGCAATGCCAGCCGCCAGGCGGAATTAACTGATCAGTCCCGCCAGAGTGTTTCGGAAATGACAGTTGCTATCCAGCAGATGGCCGAAAATGTCCAGGAAGTAACGTCATCAGCTCTTAATGCTGCTCGTCAGGCTGAAGCCGGCGAACAGCAGCTGAATCTGGCCATTGGACAGATTGCCACTATCAGCCAGACGGTTAATTCTACCGCGGATATAATCGCCGATTTGGGGGTAAAATCCCAGGAAATAGGCCAGATAGTTAATCTTATAACCAGTATTGCTGATCAGACCAATCTCCTGGCTTTAAACGCTGCTATAGAAGCGGCTCGGGCTGGTGAACAGGGACGCGGATTTGCCGTAGTTGCGGAAGAAGTACGCAAACTAGCGGAAGAATCAGGTGAGGCTGCTAATCGTATTGCCCAACTGATTTGGGAAATACAAAATGAGGCCGATCGGGCTGTAAAATCTATGGCTGATGGCACCCGGGAAGTGGCCAAGGGAAGCGAAGTAGTTAACGAAGCGGGAAGAGCTTTCCAAGAAATTATTAAAGCTGTGAACATAGTCAGCCAGCAGATCCAGGAAATATCTGCTGCCAGCCAGGAGATGTCTGCCAGTGCGGAAATGGCTATCCGGGCTATTGAAGAGACTAACCAGGCGGCCGATGATAATGCCCAGTTAGCCAAACGAATCGGGGAAATAGTAGAAAAACAGATGGTAGCAGTAGAAGAAATGGATGCCGCTGTGAGTCAGGTGGGCCAGGTCATAGATGACTTGGAGCAATCCATTGCTTTCTTTAAGATTAAGTCGGAATATCTGTAGAAAGTTGATTTTTTCTGTCAGAGACCGGGGAGGGAAAATACATGAAGGGTGAGAGCATAACCGCACGCTGTTTAATGTGCGGAAAAACTTATGATGTACCTTCGGACCATAAAGAGTATCCGAAATTGGCTGCCAGTAAATCTTCTGCCCCCGCTTTTATTTGCGATCTCTGTGAGTACCGGGTTCGCCATGAAGCTGATGAACAGCAAAAACCGAAAAAACCTATGTAAAAATGCAGGAGGATATCATGCAGCAGATTACTATTGTAAACCGAAGGCAACTGAAATTAGCTGCTTTGCTGAACCTGCCTGAAAACTGCTCTGGTTTGGTTATATCCTGCCATGGATTCAGAGGTGCTAAGGAAAACCGGGGAAGAATATACAGTCTGTCCAGCAAGCTGAACAGTATAGGCTTGGGTTTGCTGGCTTTTGACTTTCAGGGCAGCGGGCAAAGCGAGGGAACCTATCATGATATAACCCTAACTCGCCAAGCCGGTGATCTGCAGGATGTCATCGATTTTGCAGCCCGGCAGTTCAATATGCCTCTGGTTTTACTGGGGCGCAGTTTCGGCGGGAGTACTGTTTTAGCAGGAGCCAGTCAGGATGCACGTGTAACCGGGTATATATTCTGGTCTACCCCAGTTTTTCTGAAAGAGACCTTTGCCGCTATGGATCCGGCTTTAGCCGGCCAACTGGAACAAGGCAAGACTATTACCCTGGTCGATGAGGGAGGCAGTTACCAGCTTGCTCCCGACCTGTTGCTTGATTTTGCTAACCACAATATGGACGAATATATAAAGGCTATAGGCAATCGACCCGTTCTGATAATACATGGACAGTCCGATGAGATAGTAGCCCCAGAAAATGCCTTGTATTTAGCCCGCCACCTTTCCGATTGCCAATTACACCTGGTAGAAGGGGCTGATCACCGGTTTAGCCAGCATGGCGATCAGCGAGAAGACTTAACCATTGATTGGTTGGTCCGTCATTGGAAAGCAAAACAGTGAGTTATTATAGTGTCCGCCAGGAACTTGTCACCGAATTGGAAATAAAGAAAAGCCGGTTTATATCCTGGGTGTGTCCCATAAGCAGCCCATCTGAGGCAGAGCAGGTGATTGCTGCATCCCGGAAGCGCTGGCCGGGTGCCAATCATTATTGTTTTGCCTGGATCACCCGGGAACCTCTTATGGAAAGATGCAGCGATGACGGGGAGCCATCGGGTACTGCCGGTCTGCCCATTCTGACTGTACTTAAGAACCGTGGCCTGGAAAATATAATCCTGGTAGTGGTCCGCTACTTTGGGGGAATCCTGCTGGGAGCATCAGGACTAATAAGGGCGTATGCCGATTCTGCCCGCAATGTTTTGGATCATGCCGAAATAGTTAAATATGAGCCAGGATTGCTGATTCAATTAACAGTGGCCTATTCAGAACTGGGCTTAATCGAGCACCGGTTTCTCTCTTCTCCCGGAGTGGAATTGAGAAACATTGAATACGGTGAACGGGTGCAAATCAGGGTGGCTGTATCTGTTGCCGACTGGACCAAGTGGGAAAAGAGAATTACCGAGCTCACTAACGGGCAAGTAAAGTTTGATATTATTGAACCAATAATGGTGGTTAGGGCAGGGGATTAGCCCAGTTTTCTTTCTGGCAGCCTGATATAGTCACAGCTGGCGGTTGCCACCAGTTTATTCTCCTGGTTGTAAGCCTCGGCTGTCATATGTATCTTGGTTCGCCCCTTATTTTTCACAGTAGCAGTAATAATCAACTCATCACCTTCATAAATCGGCCGATGATAACTGGTAATTATATTTATAGTAGTGGTAGCGGTAGTTTTAGTAGCTGTATAACATAAGGGACCAAACACATTATCAAAGGCAGCGGTAATGAATCCACCCTGCATGGATCCATTCGGGTTTAGGTAATTTTTCATTACGGGAAAGCTAATGGTTAAACTCTCACCTTCTATAAAATCCAATATTCTGCCCTGCATATAGCTAAAACAATAAGGTGTGGGCCCCAGATCCAATTCTATCTCGCCTCTATGCCTGGTTGTACTCAAATCCATCCTCCCCCATGCTGGTTTACTCTCCATATAAATAATATTGTAATGAAAATTTCGTTAGCTTACCACTTTTCCTGGCTATAAATTCCTTTTTTGTTTACAAACTTAGCAAAAGGCACCAAATATCTCCTCGGTTGTAAGAACCAGCATGCTATACTGAAAACAGAACCTTGTTCATGGGCTTATTATAAATCGGCCGGGCGGAAAATCAGGGACCTGTGAGGAGGAATCATTATGCAGAATGAGATAACTGCTTCCATTCCGCTTCTTGATGCCAGCGGTTACATAACCCAGGAAGGCTGGGCCAGGCATCCGTACTGGATATATGATCGAAGCAAGATTCATGCTCCCTGGTGGCGGATCAAAGAGTGGGATTACTTCGCTATTCTTTCCCAAGACAAACAATATGGTCTTACCTTAACCATGAGCGATCTTGGCTATGCTGGCTTATTTGCAGTTTGCTGGCTGGACTTTGCCCGCCGCACATATCACCAGGCAGATACCTTAAGTATATTGCCCCGGGGAAAGACTGGGTTTGGACCCAACAGCGATTTGGGAAATATATCCTATACCGACAGAAAACTCACTCTTGATTTTAAGTATATTGAAGGTAAACGCATACTTACCGTTACTGCACCGCAAATACAAGATGCCTATGGTCAAAAAGGACTGCAGGGACAAATCATTCTCAGCCAGCCACCGGATCTGGAGAGTATGAATATTGCTACATCCTGGGCGGAAAACCGCCGTGCCTTCTATTACAATAGAAAAATCAACTGCATGCCAGCCTCTGGTCAGATTAGAATTGGCGAAAATACTTACCATTTTGACCCGGAGGCTGATTTTGGGGTTATGGACTGGGGACGCGGTTATTGGACTTACAAAAATCGGTGGTATTGGGGCTCTGGTTCAGGCTTGGTAGACGGCCGGCCCTTTGGATTTAATATTGGCTATGGCTTTTCCGATCGCAGTCCGGCCAGTGAAAATGTCTTGTTCTATGAAAATCGCGCCCATAAGCTGGAGGATATTGAGTTTCATATGGATGTAAACGATTATATGAAGCCCTGGCGTATCACCAGCAGTGACGGCCGCTTTGAAATGGACTTTACTCCGCTTATTGACCGCAGTTCCAATATAAATCTCTGGTTAATCAAATCCATCCAGCATCAGGTATTCGGTTATTTTAAAGGTACAGCCATTCTTGATAATGGTCAGGTAATACAGTTGGATAATTTCCTGGGTTTTGCGGAAGATGTTTTGAATCACTGGTAAGAACCTAAATAATGGGAGGATTTGCTATGAAGTTAATTGGCAACATAATATGGCTGCTAATCGGAGGCATTATCGCAGCTATTGCCTGGTTTTTGTCCGGCTTGGTCTTATGCATTACTATTATTGGCATACCATTTGGTTTACAGTGTTTTAAAATCGCAGGTTTTGTGTTATGGCCTTTCGGCCGGGAAATCAGTTTGGGTCATTTTGGGGCTGGCGGACTTATCTTTAATATTATCTGGCTGATCGTTTTTGGCTGGGAATTTGCTGTTGCCCATCTTATTATAGGTCTATTCTTTTGCATCACCATAATAGGTATCCCTTTTGGACTGCAGCATTTTAAACTGGCTCAGCTTGGTCTCATCCCATTTGGAGCCCAAATCATTAAAAGCAGTGAGGCAGTCGATACATAGTTCTCCAGAAAGTAAGATACGGGGACGTTTTGTTAGAATTATTCAGACACACAAGGCAGAGGAGACGTCTCCGTCCCTGTACTTGATTTGCAGGTTGACATCACCTGAGGAAGAAATAGTGACAAACTGCAGGGTAATAGGCGAGCCTTTTAGGGGAAGAGCTTCGGTATTTAAAGATAGTATCCCTTTGTGTACGGAGTAATTGCTATCGGGTTGGATAACAGCATTGACAAAAAGGTTGTAATAGGAAGCCTGGTCGGGATCGAGTATGCCTTTATTTCCATACATTTTTATTTCATCTTTATTGGTATAAACTGTTTTTTCTTGAGCTAGAGTGTTATAGGTATAAGTCTGGGCTTTAAGAATCTGACCGTTTATACCGTTAACGGTTATGAACTCCAGAGTAATGGGTACCCCTTTAGGGGGTATATCCGAGGTAAGTAAAGTAAGACATCCTTTCTTCACTACATAGTTAACTGCTGGCTGCAGCACCCCATTGATATATAAATTAATGAGGGATACCTGCTTGGGGTCAATAATGCCCTTGTTTCCATAGAATTGTAATTCATCCGCGTTGGTAAACTCCTTTTTCATACCATCAGCAATCGTATTATAATGGTAAACCTCTGCCGGATAAACTGTACCATTTTTATCTTTGAAAATTACAAACCGAATGGTTATCGGAGCATTTTTAGGCGGCACATCTTCTGTTTTTAATGTAAGCAAGCCCTCTTTAAGTTCATAATTTGCCCTGGGTTGTATTACTCCGTTGATAAATAGGGCATAGTAAGAAACCTTATAAGGATCAAGGATACCCCGGTCCCCATACTCATTTAATTCGTCCTCATTTGTATAGATATGTCTGATTCCATCAGATAGGGCATTGTACTGGTACACGTCAGCCTTAACAGTATCTTCCTGGTAGGTAATATCTATCTCATTTTTCA